>Ga0209425_10000655_pt1 | contig 41871 bp, 40 predicted proteins | sample COG_05_FD_184749 | JGI IMG/M metagenome (GOLD analysis project Ga0209425, IMG submission 184749) | Pelagic Microbial community sample from North Sea - COGITO 998_met_05 (SPAdes) (version 2) | ecosystem: Environmental > Aquatic > Marine > Neritic zone/Coastal water | place: Helgoland, sampling...
AAGATTAATTTATAGATACAGAAAAATCAAAATTAGATTAGATTTGGGAGATATAATTGAATCATTTATCGATTTAATAGGCTCTAAAGGAACTTTAATCTTACCGATGTTTAATTTTGAATTTTTAAAAGGTGTAAAATTTAATATTAATAAAACAAAATCACAATCAGGAGCTTTATCAGAATTCTTTAGAACTAATTACAAGGTAGTTAGAACGGGTCATCCAGTTTATTCGTTTGGAATTTTTGGTTATAATCAGGATAAATTCAGAGACCTGGATAATTATAGTGGTTATGCTGAAAATTCTCCTTTTGGAATAATTAAGAATATTAATGGAAAAATTGCAATACTAGATTTGGAAGATTCAAAAAGTATGACTTTTTACCATCATATAGAAGAACTTAATAACGTGGACTGGAGATATTTTAAAATTTTTGAAGGAAAATATGTAGATATAAAAGGAATAGAAAAAAAAAAGAAATACTCAATATTTGTTAGAAATTTAGAAAATCAAGTGATCACACATGTTAATCCAGCAGGCGAACTTTTGTGGAAAAATAATCTTTACAAAGGTAGCAGGCCATTAATAGATAATGGATTGAGATCAATAAATGCTAAAGCCATGTTTGATTTTATCTCTTTATTAATTAAAAATAATCAAGCAAGAAATATTTTATACAAATCTAAATAAGAGTTCTTTTTGATTTTTTTCTTGTTTCATTTACTTTTTTGATTTTATTGCCCTTAATAATATTGTCTATTATCATCTTGTTTTTATCATTACTTTTTATCAAATATCTTAGTGAGATTCTAAATTTATTATGTGTTGTATGTGATGGCATAGTTCCATGAAGAGTGTTACTAGTCCAAAAATATACAGAACCTGTCCGACCAATCAAAGTTTCTTTAAAAAACTTTTTGTAAAATTTATTTTTATTCTCTTTATAAAATAAATAATCTTTATTTTTTTCATCCTTTATCCAATGTGGAAAAGTAGTGTGACCATTTAAATGACTTTTTTTTATTACATTTAAGGGAGACATATTTATATTTGTATCATTTAGATAAATATACATCGTAATAAATTTATTTGTACCACCTTTGTTATCTCTTGAATCCATATGATAATCAATCCCATGAAAATAGGTAACGTCTCTAAATTTTTTTTTTATGTAAGGATTAAAGTTCGATATAAGACTTTTTGTATGTATTTTTTTTACATAATCAGGCATCCATTGTTGAGGAACAGCTACTACAAATTTAGATAACATTATCTCCCAATTATCACCCAAAACCAGATTTAAAAAATTATTAATCTTTTTATTTTTTTCTAAAAAATCTAAATCAAATTCCTCTGAGAGGTTCTGAATTCCTTTTCCTGGATTTGTTTTTGTTAATTGTGGATTTTTTAAAAAATTTTTCTCTAGCATAAATAAGTTTTTATCCCAGTTTCTATTTTTTTTAACTTTTTTATAAAGTTTGGCACATTCGTTTTTATCTAAAATTTTATTGGATTTTGTAAAACCTTCTTTTTTAAACTGGTTTATTAGTTTTTTTATCTCAGAATCCATTAATATATTAGTAATTTTTTTTTTGCCCTTAAATAAATTTTTTTACAAATATTTTCATTAACATTTATCATTTTAGAGATTTTTTTTATATCGTTTGTTCCATCAGCATATTGTAAAAAATCCCTCACATACTTATCGATATTATTTGATAATGTATTTTTTATAGTCGCATACATTTTTCTTTTGGAAAGTTGCGGTTCACAAATATATTTTGATATAGGTATTTCCTTTTTTTGAAAAAAAATAATTGCATTTTTTACAACATTAAAACCACCCTTCAGTCCTTTTAATGTAACCAATTTAAAGTCATCATCTGAAGTATGATATTCTGGATAGGTTCCATATTTAGATCTACATACAGATGCAATTTTTAAATCAATTCCTGGAGAGTTATATTGGCGTTCGTCACTTCCTCGTTTTAAAAATGAGTATTCTTTATATTTAATCTTTAATTTTTTATATGATTTAAGCAAAGCATCATCACTATGAGAGTTTTTATATTTAGAAAAAATACAAGAATGATTTCTATCATCTCCAATACAGCTTAGGTTGTATCCACCAATCACATTTTTTTTTAAATTTTCAAAGTTTTTACTAATATAAGCAATAGAACCAATTGTCTCTGGGATAAAAATAAATCTAATTGAGTAATTTAATCTAATTTTCTTAAAATAATTTATAAGTGTCATTGAAACTATAGGTCCTGATAATTCATTATTCGCCATAGAGGGGTGACATATGTATGTAGAGATTAATATTTCTTTTTCAGATTTTCCTTTTAATAAAAGTTCACCATAGTGCATGTGACCATTATTGTTTATTGATGAGTCTATTTTTACATAAAATTTACTTGAAGAAGAATATTTTTTAATTATATCTTTTTTGAACTTTTCAGTTGTGCAAAAACCAGAATATTTTTCGTAATAGGATGTTAAATATGGTATCGCAAAAGGCCTTTTTTTACTTGAGTGAATAATCTTTAAAAGCTCGTTTCTTTTGATTTTTTTATTGATTGGCAAAGAATAACCAATCAAATGAAGATTATTTTTTTTAAAATCAATTAATCTATTTTTATTTTCATCTTCTATATAAGCTTCTTTAACATTCCACTCTGGAGGAACACGCCAATCAAAAACTTTTGTACCAGATTTTATTCTCTTTATATCAAGTTTAGGAAATTCGTTTTTTATAATCTTTAAAGTTTGAATGTTGCCTTTTCCAGTTAAACTTCTATTTAATAGGAATAATTTTTTTTTAGCAATATCATGATATTTTTTAAGCATATTAAAGTGAGATATTAGTAATTTATTTCTTTTTATATATTCTAAAAAAACCAGAGAAATGTCTATCAAAAATAATTTTATTTTTATCAGTTATGTCTTTTATTTCAAAAAATTCCTCTCTAAACTGCTCTAAAGTTAATTTTTTAGCTTTATGATGGTTTTTTGGATTTAAGCGCCACAACTGTAATCCAAATCTATTTCTTATATAAGGTATAAAGCTAAAATAAATTGCTAAAAATTTAGCAAATATATTTTTAAAATTGTAAATATAAAAGTTAATCAATGATAAAAAATTTGATTTAAAAGGATCTTTGTTTTTTTTTTTAATATGTGTAAATTTTTTATCGATGGTTTGAAATATTTTTTTTGAACTGTTTAGTATGTCGTCATTGTGGAAATCTTCAATAATGAATTCTAAGTTATTTTTTGATTTAAGATCTTTTAAAGTACCATCATTAAGTCTTTGGACTAATTCATTTGGATCCTCAATGTTTATTGATAAATTTGCAATATCTTCATTAAAGCATGATTTGAGTATGCTTTTTTTTAATTTTGGAAAGTAAATACATATTTTGTTAGCTAATCTTATTTGATGAGTAAGTGTACTACCAAAGTTTATTATAAATGTTGACTTGGATATTTGATCTAAAACATTTTCTGTATTGTTAATTTCAATTTTTATGTTCGTTAGTTTTTTACAAATTTTTTCCCAATAATTAATATTTTCAGAAGGATGTGGTCTAAAAATAATTTTGAAATCTTTTTTAAGTTTTGCATTCATTTGTTCCAGTAATTTTATGTAAGAATTTAATCCTTTTTTCTGTATTTTTGTTTGCAACCTTAATAACTGAATATGTTCTTTCTTTAATCCATCTTTATAATTATCTGCCATTAAAGATACATTATCAATACCATCAATTGTATTAGTTAAAGAGAAACTAGAAGTAATTAAAATAGTTTTTTTTTCAGTAATATTTTTCTTTTCTTTTACTTTACCTTTCCAATAATCAAATATTTGAGAACCAACAATAAATAATTTATTTTCGTAATCTCCATAAATTTTTTTAAATTCATTATAATAAGATTTGCCCCAAAAAAATATTACATCAGTTAATTTAATAGTGTTACTACTGAATCTAGATGGAATACTAAGAATACCTAAAGGGTTGGGTGTTAATCCCTCGGGATCACTGGTTGCAATAAAGTGTTTAGTTTTAACTTTTTTTAAAAATTTTAATTCTCCTGGAACTATACTTTTTAAAAACCAAACAGATCTATCAAAGTTATCAATGAAGGGAAATAGTTCTTGTTTCTGTCCAATATAAACAGTCCATCCATTTTGAATAAAGACTTTAGCAAGACAAATTGCACCACCCAATTCTCTTGATTGAATTTCATAGGGTATAACAATTTTTTTCATAGATTTTATTTTATTTGATATAAAATATATATATATATTAAGAATGTACAATTCAGTAATAAATAAAATCAAAAAAGCAAAAATTCTTATTGAACCATTTCCACACCTGGTCGTAGAGAATTTAATTCCAAAAAATAAACTAAAACATCTTAATTCAGTTTTACCCTCTTTTGATGAAGTTAGTAACAAAGATTGTTTGCTTCAAAGTAAATCAAAGACTAAAAAAACAATATTACCTGATAGCAAAACTTTTAAAAAACTATCAAAACAAAAAATATTTAAAGATATAAATTCTACTTTTAAAAATATTCAACCAATCTTAGTTAAAAAATTTAAAAAACAAATTGAAATAAATTTAAAAAAAAAATATCACAAGTCAAAATTAGATTATCATCTTAGTTTTTCATTAATGAAAAAAAATTATATTAAATCCCCTCATTTGGATAGAAGAGAACATATGATACATGGACTTTTTTATCCTACTAGCTGTAAGACTGGATACGGAGGAAACTTATTGATAAAAAAGATAAAAAAAAAACAAAAAATTTATGATGTTTTTCCACCCGATAAAGAACTTAAAACACATAAAAAAATTGGCATAAAAAAAAATATTTGTATATTTGTTCTTAACACTCCACAGTCCTATCATTCCGTAGATAGATATAAAGGCAATGAAGTAAGAAAATATTTATATTTTGTATATGACTTTAAAATAAAAAATCCAGGCACAAAATTTTTAAATCGGAAAAAAGGTTTTAATAGCAATATCTTTTGGAATCATGAAGTAAAAATAAAATCAAAAAAAAGACAAAAAATTTTCTTAACTGAATAATCTTGTGATACATTAAGGTTAAATTGTAAACCTCATGAAAAAATTACTTAAACAATTAAAATTATTAAAAAAACTAGGTGCAACTGGTGTTAAGCAATCATTAGAAGATGAAGGTGTGAGTTTTCAAGATATTAAAATTATGAGAGTTTTGACAAATAAAATTAAATTAAAATTAAATGTTAAAGTTGGTGGATGTGAAGCAAAAAATGATATTATTTTTTGTACAACAATAAAAGCTGATGGCATAGTTGCACCAATGATAGAAAGCAGTTATGCTTTGAAAAAATTTATTCAAACTGTACCAAAAGAATATTTAGGCAATCTTTTTATTAATATAGAAAGCAAGACAGCTGTAAGCAATATTAATAAAATAATTAAATCAGAAAATTTTAAGAGATTGAAAGGAATAGTAATAGGAAGGTCTGACTTAGCTGGTTCCTACAGAATGTTAAAATCTCAAGTAAATTCAAAAAAAATATATAACGATGTTTATTCAGTTTTAAAAAAAGTTAAAAAAATTGGGAAAGTAACAAAAATGGGGGGATCCATAACAGCAGATACTAAAATTTTTGTTAAAAATTTGTATGAAAAAAAATTTATTGACAATATAGAAACAAGAAACTTGGAGTTAAAGTTATCAAATAAAATTATTTATAATTTGGATAAAATTATACCCGAAATATTTAAATTTGAATTGCTGTGGTTGAAATTTAGAAATACAAGAAAAAACATGAATTATATAAAGAAAAAAGATAATTTGAAAAGAATACTTGAAATTGAAAAAAGATTAAAAAATTAATAAAATAAATGAATAATTTAGTAGCAGTTATACCTGTAAGAAAAGGCTCTCAAAGGGTTAAGAATAAAAATTTTAGATCTTTTGCAAAAGAGAACCTGTTAATCAAAAAAATTAAAGTATTAAAGAAAATTAGATCTATTGATAGAATTATCATTAATACGGACTCAGAAAATGCTATTAAAATTGCAAAATCTTATAATTTAGATTTTTATAGAAGAGAGAAATATTTTGCGAGTTCAAATTGTCTTAATAGTGATTTTTGGAAGAATGTAGCCCAAACAACAAAAAGTAAGTATCTAATGTTTGTAAACTGCACATCTCCATTAATAAAAAAAAAAACATTTGAAGAAGTAATTAATGTTTTTAATAAAAAAATTTTAACAAATAAATATGATAGTCTAAACACTGTTAGTGAAATAAAAGAATTTCTATTTTTTAAAAATAAAGCTATGAATTTTAAACATAACAAGACACCAAACTCTCAAGATCTTCCAGATATAGTAAAGTTAAATTTTGCTATTAATATTTTATCTACAAAAAATATGTCAAAAAACAAATCTTTAGTCGGAAAAAATCCATTTCTATACCGTCTAAATGAAATTGAAGGTTTAGATATAAATACTGAGTTCGAATTTGAGTTTGCTGAATATTTATATAAGAAGATTAACAAAAATGGCTAAAATATTAATCACTGGTGGAGCTGGGTTTATAGGTACTCACTTAGCTGAAACTTTAATTCAAAAAAAACACAAAGTGTTAATTGTTGATAAAGTTTCGTTATCAGGTGGAATTTTTTTTGTAAATAAAAAAGCCAAATTTATTAAGGGAAATATATTAGATTATAAAATCCTAAAAAAAATTGAAAAATGGAAGCCACAAATTATATTTCATCTAGCTGCACAATCATCAGGGGAAAGTGCGTATGATGATCCAAAGGATGATTATTTGTCAAATGGTTATGGAACTTATTTAATTGCTCAATTAGCAAAAAAAATTCGATGTAAGTATTTAATTTACACAAGTAGTGTCGCAGTTTACGGATCAAATCCAAAAAATAAGATTACAGAAAAATCAGCCATTAAGCCTGATTCAATTTATGGAGTATCAAAGTTTGTTGGTGAAATGTTTGTAAAACAATTATTACTTAAATCAAAAACCAAAGTAAGAATAATTAGAGTATTTAATACTTTTGGTCCTGGCCAAAATATAACTAATCTTAAAAAGGGAATAGTTGGCATCTTTTCATATTATGTGTGGAGAAAAAAGCCAATAATAGTCAAAGGTTCTATTAAAAGATTTAGAAATTTAGTTTTTATTGATGATTGTGTTAAAGTGTTGTCTAAAAGCTTTAGTAACAAAAATTTAAATCAATTTGAAGTAATCAATCTCACATCTTCTAAAAAAACTACCGTTAAAGAACTTATTAATGCAATTTTAAAAACAAATAAACTAAAGAATTACCCTATACAAATCAAGAAAGGAACCAAAGGTGATTCATTTGGCTTTAATGCAAGCAACAGTTTATTAAAAAAAAAATTTGGTGGGCTTAAGTTTACCTCATTGCATACAAGCCTAGAACTTTTCTTTAAATGGATTAATAAATTAAATTTAAAAAATATTAAAAATTCTCATCCGATAAACCTAAGAAAATAAAATCTATTTACTTTTTATTATTTTTCTAATTATATTTTTAGTATTTCTAATTTGATTTTTTTGTATATATAGTTTTTTATATTTATTTTGTAGTTTATCTTGAACTATCTTTCTATTATTTAAAATTGATAAAGCATGTTTTTCTAATTCTTTTATATTTGTAGCATGTAAAGCTAGACCTTTATAAGTAATTTGGAATTGAAAAATATTATTTTTTTTAAAAGTTGAATTTAGGTGGTATTTTAAATCATCTTTGGTTAATTTTAAAAATTCAATAGTTGGAACATTTAGATTCAATAAATCAATTGAAACGCCCGAATAAAAACTAATAGCAAAGTTGGATGACTTGCCTATTGAGTAGCTATTATCGTTGGAAAAAAACCATTTTTTGTTATAATTTTCAATACCGAATATGTTAGAATAAAAATATTTTCCTACAGAGGAATTCTCTCTTGGGTGTAACTTAATTATTAATCTTAATTTTAATTTGTCTATTATAATCTTTTTAATGTTTTTTAAATAGTCTCTTTTTTTATTAAGTGAAAAAAAAGTGTTATTTGACTCTCTAGAAATTAAAAAAACATTTTTTTTTTTATTTTCAAAAGTACTTTTTTTGAATTTTTTTATCCATTGTTTATCAGATTTTGGACAACCAGTATTTTCAAAGTTTTTTATTGTAAGTTGTCTTGTGTAATGATTTTTTTCCTCGATATCTTTAGACCACAATAATTGTACAAGATTATTATCAACTTTAATTTTTGTAGTGGAATTTTTTTGATTACTTATTTTATAATCACTCCCATGAAATAAACTTATTTTAGGTTTATTATAAAATATCTTAGATAATTTTCTAAATTCCTTTTTTTTCTCTTCTCCAACATCATAAATTAACAAACTATGGCTATGAAATAATTCTTTATAAGCAACCTCATTTTTTTTGATAAACTTATTTTTTATATTCAAAAATAAATTTATAATGCTTGTAGAAATAATATTTGATTCCATTTTTAATAACTTACATATTTTTGATGTTATAAGATTAAGAATAGAATTTTGCTTTGTTAGGAATAAAAAATCATTAAAAGTATACTTATAACATTGTGAATAATTTTTTTGCACATAAATATTTCTAGTTATTTTTTTTGCTATTTTTATTAAATTATTATCTTTATTATAGTCAAATAAACCTTTTCCTGATTTTGGTATTAGAATGTTAATTTCATAATTATCTTTAATATCATCTAGCACAGGAATGACGGTATCCATTAAAGCAATACTTGGTGAACAAATAAATAATATTTTTTTCATCATTAGTGAATATCTTTAGAATACTTTATTCTAAATAAATAAAAATCTTTTATATAAAGTATTAAAAATATAAAAGAAAAAATAGTATCAATAAATATATTGAATTTTAATTTATAGTAGAACTTAATAAAGCTCATTGTACTTTTACTTAAAATTTTTTGTTTATCGTCATACTTTATAAAAGCTTTTTTATATGGAACTAATTCACCAAATAAATCAAAATTCATCATTTTTAATTTTGAAATTGGTATCTTTTTTAAATTTAAAAATTTTTCTATTTTTAGCTTAGTTTTTTTAAATTTTGGTAAAAACATTTCATCAAAGTTTATATTTAAACCTTCTGTTTCATAAAAATTTTGATTATAATTTTTTAGAAGTTTTTTCCATTTATAGATATTAAATTTACAATTAGTTAGTAAAATGTCTTTTTTTACAAATCTCACAGCACATTGTGTACTTATCCATCCCTCAAAACTACGTGTACAATTAATAAAATAAACATTAGAAAATTCTTTTTGGTATGATTTTTCGAGTTTTTTATTATCATATTTCCAAGAATCCAATGCTAACTCTATTGCACCTTTGAAAGTAGTTTTTTTTTTCTTATATATTACAGATTTGTTGAGCAATTCCATGCTTTTAAAGTACAACTTTTCAATGTCATTTATTTTGCTTTTCTTAAATTTGCCTATCAGTTCTTTATTGTATTTAAATTTAGGCTCTAACTTGGCTGACTTTCTATTAAGAACACTTGTTCCACCAATTAAATTTAATTTTGTTCCATCTTTAATAACTTTAAGTGTGCTTTTTTTAAAGCCATTATCTTTTAATTTTCTGTTTCCAGTTACATCTAAAGATAGTCCTCTTTTTCTCACTGGTAAATTTATAAATCCATAACATTCAATTAAAGATGCCAAAACTGTCGAACCCATTGGTCCAATTGAATTAATTATAATTAATTTCATTATCTCTAGTTATCTTAAAAAAGCCATTTTTGTGTTTGATACATTTTATTTTTGAAAACTCCTTCTTATTAATAATTTTAAATTTTTTTTTTATAGCAGCTGAAGAAATATCAGCCCATTTGTGATCAAGTTTATGTCTATAGGTTAAGTGATGGAATCGAAGGCTTTTTGTATTAAAGAAAGAATATAAATTTGCAATAAACAAACCTACCTTATGTTTTAAATTGTATTTTAGATTGTAATATATACAAAGCATATCATTTTTAAATGGATCATAATTTTTTCCTCTTTCATCTAAATCAAATTTTCTATTTATAATATTATATATCTTTTTTGATGAATAAAAATTATCTTTGGATGAATAGCCTTCTACAATAGTTTCTAAATATTTAGAAGAATCTTTAATTTTTATTGTATTTTTATTTAAATCATTAATAAATTTAGAAGCGTCTTTATAATTTATAGAAATTTTTTTAGAAAACTCATTAAAATATTTTTTAATCTCCCAATTTTTTAACTTACAATATAAAATACATGGCCTCTTTAAAAAATTAGTTAATACTGATGTAGTACTTAAATACTGAGCCACATATTTGCTTTCTAATATTTGCTCAGATAAATTTTTATTGTTCTCCACGCGATAATTTAACGAATTTTTTTTTTTAAAATCATTCCAGAATTTAAAGTTTTCAGATGGATGTGGTCTTATTACAATTTTTAATTTTGGATCAATTTTACCTTTTGAATAAAGTAGAAATTTTAAAAAATCACCAAACATTTTGTCTGTTAAATTTGACCAACCAGTAAGAATTTTTTTTAATTCACCACGATTTTTATTACCTGTAGTGTAGTCTAAAATTTCATCTTCTGCTTTTTTGTTAATTGGATTTTGAGTTGTAAAACTTGAAATAAAGAGTATTTGGTTTTTTATCTTAACATTTTTTGTTTTAAAAACTTTATTAGCATCAAATATATTTGAGCCAACAATAAAAGATTTTTTACCTGGTGAAAAAGTTTTACTAAATTCTTTATATTGTCTTGCGCCCCAAAAAAAAAGAACATCGACTAACTTTATATTTTTTGTGCTATATCTCGTTTTGTAACCAAATTTAGTATGTGGATTAAGCATTAAACCTTCAACATCATAAGAAGCAATAAAATGATTTTCATTTTTTAGCTTTTGAAGTAGACCTTGTTCACCAGGTACTACACTTTTTACGTACCATACGGCCCTTGAAAACATATTTATCAAAGGAAAAAACTGTTGTTTTTGACCTATATATACGTCCCAACCTTTTTTAACAAAAACACTTGCTAATATGCAAGCTCCTTTAAGCTCTCTATTTTGAAATTCAACAGGAATTATTAATTTTTTCTTATTCACATTTAATATTATTAAAGTTTATTTCTGATTTTTAAACTTTTTAAAATTTTTACATTTAAGGGTTCAAATTTTTTTATGTTGAAGGGAGACTTTTTATTAATTAAATCATTAAAGTATATAGGTGAAATTCCATAATTTGGTCTAACACGTTTAATATTAGAATTTGTGAATTTTTGACCTTTTAAAATATCTTTTGTAGCAAAAATCGATCTTCTAAATTTTTGAGAAGTATTTTCTTTTTTACTTCTAAAAAAGAAATCTTTACTTCTTAAAGCATAGGCAAAATCAATATCATTTCTAAACTGCTTTATTTCTTTTCCTTTTAAAGAAAATTTTATATCAAAACCTTTCTTTTGATTTTCAAGAGCAATATGTTTTTCGACCAAATCTGCTCCTGCTGAAACAGCAGCCATAGAAATTCTGTTGTCAATTGAATGATCTGAAAAGCCAATTTTACAGTCAAATTTATCTTTTAATATTTTGATATTATTCATATTAAAATCATCTATTTTTGATGGGTAATTGCTTACACAATAAAGTAAGGAAATGTTTTTTGCTCCATTTTTTTTTGCAAATTTGTATATATATTCTATTTCTTTTAAAGTGGCTAAACCTGTTGAAATGATTAACGGTTTACCAGTTTTACATATTTTTTTAATTAGATTGGTATCCATCATTTCGAATGATGAAATTTTATAAATTGGACATTTTAATTTTTCTAAAAAATTAACAGCTACCTCATCAAATGGAGTACTAAACAAAACAATTCCAATCTTTTTTGCATATGAAAATAATTCAGCATGCCATTCCATTGGTGTACAGGCTTTATTGTATAAATCCCAAAGCTTAAATCCTTTCCACAATCCTGATTTTATTATAAATTTTTTTTTTTTAGAATTTAACGTCATGGAGTCTGCTGTGTAAGTCTGAATCTTCACTGCATCTGCACCCATTTTTTTTGCAGTCTTAATTAGTTTTTTTGCAATTAACAATTTTTGACAATGATTGGCTGATATTTCAGCAATTAGAAAAGGTTTTTTCACTTATTTTATTTATTTTTATTTTTTAAATTGTAAATTTGTTTTGCTAAAAGCGATATTTCCTTATCCTCCTTACAAATATCTTTTAAAATTTTTGAGGTACTTTTTAGATCCAACGTTAAGGAAAGTTTAAGTAAATTCATCCAATTTTTGTTGTTTTTTGATCTTATTTTTTCTATTTTATTGACAAATTTCAATGCTTTTTGAAGGGGGGTAGTTTTTTTTTTAATCATAGTTTTATTTATAATACATTAGTATTCTATTTCTATTTAAATTTGGAAATAACTTTTGGCGTAAGGATTTCCAGTTAAAATTCTTATAATATTTAACAAGTTTTCTATTGCAAACTAGCAAACAAATTTTTTTTCTTTCTTTTATTATCTTTATACTTTCTCTCATTATTATGGATGAATAATTTAAATCTCTAAATTTTTTTTTTATAACAATCGTGTCAAATAGAAGATATTTTTTATTATCTAATTTAATTGACCTAATACAATTATAACCTATTAATTTTTTTTCTAAAAAAAGCAAGTTGTGGGTATCATTTAATTTAATATTTTTCTTAAACCATATATCTTGATTTTTTATGCCATATTTCCATTCTTGATCTTTTAATTTTAATATAGCTAACTTTTTTGCTTTTTTAAGGTTTTTTGTTTTTATGCTTTCAAGTTTTTTTGTTATCATCTTTTCTTAATTAAAAGATCAACTCTATTTACATTATAGGGAAGGCCATTTCTTTGTGGCAAAATGTATGCTTCAACATTTTTTGTATTATATTTTTTTAGTAATAAAAATAATAATTTATCATTAAAAATTATATTTTTTTTTTGAACAAACATATTATGAAATTTTTTATCTATCTCTGAGAAATTTGAATTTCTCTTTTTATTAAATTCTTTACTTAACTTCTTAAAATCTTTTGTTTTTTTATATCTTAAATTCATATCAGCATTTGGTATATCACCTATTAAAATTGAACCATTATCTTTTAAAAGTTTAATTATTAATTTAATGAAATTATTCACTTCTTTAGTATTTTGAAAATATTGAATTACAGAATAAACCAATATTTTAGAAAATTTTTTTTTAAATTTAATTTTATCTCTAATTAAATGACCTTTGATATATTTTATTTTTTTGTCTTTAGAAATTCTATCAATTACAGAAGGGCTGTCTATGGTTGTGGCACTTTTTGTTTTTTTTGATAATAGCTTTATTAATTCACCGTCCCCAGTTCCAATATCCAATATATCATCTTTTTTGTTTATTTCTAATTTTTGAAAAATATCTTCAAATATTAAATTATATTTTTTTCTCATAAAACTATATCTTCCAGAGAGAATATAGAGCCTATCATCTGAAACATGTTTAGCTATTTCACTATAGTTTTTGTACGCCTCATTAACTTTTTTTTTAATCATAATTATTGAAACCAAAAATTTTTTAATTAATTTAAAAAATTAATTCAAAGGTCTTTTGCGGAAATTTTTTTGAAAGTCATGAAATGTATGAAACAAATCAATAAAGATTAGTTTATTATTTACTTTTTTCATAACTATAAACCCTCCTTCTTCCATAAACACCTTTGCTATTTCAGAAAAATCTATATTTTTCTCAAATCCGTCGAAGATATTTTTTGATCTTATAACTCCATTATGAGCGCTAATAATAATATTTGAATTAGTTTTTGTTTCAATTTTAAGAATTTCAGCTTTTACATTTTCAATAAAATTTTGAGGTGTTTCGTCATAAGGTCCATAGTGAACAAAAATATTTCTAGTATAATCATAACCATCAAATACTAATTCTGCTGTTTGCCTAGCCCTGCAACTAGGACTTGATACAACAGTATGATATGGGAGTTTAATTTTCTTAATTATTTCACCCATCGCTTTTGCTTGAATTAATCCTCTTTCAGATAAACAAACTGCATTTTTAAAGTACTCATTTTCAGCTTTGAGACCTTCATTTGTTTCAATAGAATCATATTTTTTAACATCAATCCATTTCTCACGCTCTGCATGTCGAAAAAAAAGAATATATCCTCCGTTGAGCAATTCAAAGGCAAGGTCTTTTTGTTCTTTTATATAGTATTTACCTGGCTTATATTTTGCTTTTATAAAACCTAAAACTTCATTTCTTTTTTCATAGATATTAATAATTGAAGAAAATAGAATTATAAAAAAGGAAATAAAAAAACATGCATTTAAAAAAAGTGAATTTGAGAATTTTATTTTTTTCATTATAATAATTGGTAGTTTAAAATAATTAATTATCAACAACTAATTGTTTACAATATATAATTAGAAAAAAGTAAATTTGACATGGATCAAGGTCATTAAGAAAATAGTTTTGAATGGTTCTAAATAAAAAAATTAATTTATCAAAAGTCTGCTTAGGGACTGCACAATTTGGATCACTACGCTATAGCCGTTATTCTAAAAAAAAAATTAAGATTAAAGAACTAAGAAATATACTTATATATTCAAAGAAAAAAAAAATTAAATTTCTAGATACAGCAATAGAATATAAAGGTGTGTCAAATAATTTAGCTTTAACAAATTTTGATCTTAGCTATTTTAATATAATAACAAAAATACCCAAACCAAAAAAAGGTGAAAAAAAATATTCAGAAAGAATTTTATCTTTGCTAGATCAGGATTTAAGAATATTAAAATTGAAAAAATATCACACAATACTACTACATAATTGTAAAAATTTAAATAAGGGACAAATTTCACAAATAGCTAAAATAAATAAAATATTAATAAATAATAATTATTCAAAATATTTTGGCGTTTCGATATATGAGGACAAGGAATATTATAATTTAAAAAAATTTATTGATATTGATACTATTCAGCTTCCCTTCAATATTGTTGATTGTAGTAAACAAAAAATTTTATTTATTAAATTTTTAAAAAAAAAAAATATAAATTTATTTGCTAGATCTATTTTTCTTCAGGGTTTACTAATAAATGATATACCTAAAATTCTTTTTCAATCAAAAACGATAAAAAAATTTCATCAAAAATTCGATAATTTTACTATTAAAAATAAAATTTCAAAAATTGATGCTTGTTTAAACTTTGTTTTAAATAAGAAATATTTTAAGTCTATTTTAATTGGTGTATTGTCTTTAGATGAGTTAAAAATAATTTCAAATGTAAAAAAATCATTATATTTTAAATATGATGATTTTAATTTTAATTTATCGAAAAAATATATAAGACCAGATTTATGGAACAAAAAAAAAATATAACTATATTCGTACAAGCAAGAGAAGATTCAAAAAGATTTAAGCATAAGATATTTGCAAAAATTCAAAACAAACCTATTTATCAACTAATTTATGAAAGATTAAAACTTTGTAAAATCTCAAATAATATTTTTTTCTTAATCCCAAATAAAAATAACAAAAAACTAAAATATTCACTTAATAAGATAGGCATTCCATTTTATGAAGGAAATGAAGCTGATGTTTTGGATAGATTTTATAAAGGATCTAAATTTTTAAATTCTGATATTATTGTTAGGGTTACAGCAGACTGTCCTTTGGCCGACCCTAATCTAATAGACAAAATGGTAAAAATTTTTTTAAAACAAAATTTAGATTATTTATCAAATACTTACCCTCCTACGTTCCCAGATGGATTTGATATAGAAATTTTTTCATGTCAGGCATTAAAAAAAATAAAAGATTGTGTAAAATATAAAATAGATAAGGAGCATGTAACTAGCTTTATTAAGTCAAATCCTTCTAAATTTAAAATTGGAAATGTTAATTTAAATTTTAAAAAAGATTTTTCTAAGTTTAGATTAACAGTAGATTATAAAGATGATTTGTTAGCATTAGAAAAAGTTTTAAAAAATTTTCACCCAAAAATTAATTTTAATTACAGGGATGTTATTAAATTTATTAATAAAACTTCTTTGCCTAAAAGCAATTACGTGAGAAATATTGCCTTTAATAAAAACAAAAGTATAGAATTGTGGCAAAAAGCTTTAAAGATTATACCAAGTGGAAATTCTTTTTTATCAAAAAATCCTAAATCTTTTAATGAAGATAATTGGCCCACTTATTATTCCTCAACATCAAAGCAATATGTTTGGAGTTATGATCAAATAAAATACTTAGATATGAGCATGATGAGCGTTGGAACAAATTCGCTTGGATATAATAATAAAAATATAGATAAGAAAGTAAGTTTAGTAATTAAAAAAGGGAATATGTCTTCATTAAATTGTCCAGAGGAAGTTTATCTGGCAGAAAAATTAGTGGATATTCATAAATGGAGTGAAATGGTAAAGTTTGCTAGAACTGGATCTGAAGCAAACTGTATTGCATTAAGAGCAGCAAGGCTTGCAACTGGTAAAGAAAAAATAATTGTTTGTGGGTATCATGGTTGGCATGATTGGTATTTGGCAGCAAATTTAAAGGATAAGTCAAACTTAAATAATCATTTATTTAAGGATCTTCAAATAGAAGGTGTTCCAAAAAACTTAAAAGACTCAATATACAGCTTTGAATATAACAATTTTGAAAATCTAAAAAAAATTCTAGATAAAGATAAAAATATTGCTGCATTGATTATGGAAGTAAAAAGAGACGAAAACCCTAAGAATGATTTTTTAAAAAAGATAAGAGAAATTTGTAATAAAAAAAATGTAGTGCTGATCTTTGATGAATGTACTTCAGCATTTAGAGAAAATTTTGGTGGGTTGCATCTTAAGCATGGTATAGCTCCAGATTTAGCAATGTTTGGTAAAGCTTTAGGTAATGGATATCCAATCACTGCTGTTGTGGGTAAGAAAAGTATTATGGAAACTTTAACTAATTCTTTTGTGAGTAGTACATTTTGGTCAGATAGAATTGGGCCATCAGCAGGTATTGCAACATTACTGGAGATGGAAAAAAAAAAATCATGGGAGAAGTTGTTAAAAAATGGAAAATACTTTAGAAAAAAATTCAGCCAGATTTCAAATTTTAAATTAATAGATATTAATAAAGATGGAATAGTTCCAAATATTTCTTTAAAGCTTTCATCAGAAAAAGTTAATAAGAAATTATTAATAAGCTTTTTTTTAGAAAAAAATATTTTAACATCTGATAGAATTTATTTATCATCTGTACATACAAAAAAAAATATAGATTCATATTTTAATTTTTTAGAAATGTTCCTAGAACAAGCAAAGTCCCAAAAACAATTCTTTATTTAGTAAATAATTCTTTTTAATTCTTCAACAATTTTTTTTTGATCTTTATAAGTAAGATCATAGTAAATTGGGAGTGAGAATGAATATTTTGCATAAAATTCTGAAATAGGATAATCATTTTTTCTAAAACCGATTTTCTTAAATAAAGAATGATAATGTAATGGGTGGTAATGCAAGGTTATACCAACTCCTCTTTCTTTTAATTTTATAAATATTTCTTTAAATTTTTTTTGCATTTTTTTATCAACAATTGTCACTATAAATAAATGATATGTTGATTTAATATTAGTAGGAATTTTTTGAAAATTAATAGGAATTTCTTTAAGAAGTTTTTTATAATTTTTTGCTAAAAGATTTCTTTTTAAAATTATCTTTTTAAAATTTTCTAATTGAGAAATACCTAGTGCACAATTTAGATCTGATAATCTAAAATTATAACCTGGCATGATGTGATCGTATTGTTTAAAAATGTTATCTTTAAATTTTAATTTTTTATAACGAATTTTTCCATTTTCTCTCAAAGAAATACAAAATTTGTTAATATTTGTATTATTTGTAAATAGTGCACCACCTTCTCCAGTAGTAATTGTTTTTAAAGGGTGGAAACTTGTAACAGCAATATCAGAGTATTTGCATTCTCCTACATTATATTTATCATATTTTCCACCAAATGAGTGAGAACAATCCTCTATGATTTTAAAGTGAAATTTTTTAGACAGTCTAAATATTTTTTTTTGATCGTGACTACAGCCGGCAAAATGAACCGCTAAAATAATTTTTGGAAGATTTTTTTTTTTTGTTTTTTTTAGTTTTTCCTCAAGTTTTTTTGGACAGATATTTAGAGTATCCTTGTCTATATCAACCAAATCAATATTTGCTTGACAAAGTAATCCAGCATTGGCGGTTGCTAAATATGTGTTAGGAACTGTCCAAAAATAATCTCCTTGTTTTAATTTCAGTGATTTACAAGCAGCTAACAATGCACTTGAAGCACTGTTAAATGTTAAGCAATATTTAGATTTTGTTATTTTTTTTAATTTATTTTCAAATTTTTTTGTAACTGGTCCCTGAGTAATAAAGTCTGAATTTAGTACTTCTTTTAAGTATTTAATACTATTATTAAAAATCTTATGTTTGTTGTATGAAAATTTAACTTTCACTTAAAATTTTTATTATTTCTTTTTTATTTAAAAAATTTGAATTATTTTCAGATGTGTATGAAAAATTTTTTTTAACTAATTTTCCATTTTCTCTAATTTTATTTTTTTTAAAAATTTTTTCATATTTCTTTATATTTTCATCTAAAACTTGAAAAATAGTATAATGGTCTTTATACTCTAGAGTATGGTAGTCGTTATCTTGAGGGCATAAGACCTCATGCATTTTTTCTCCAGGTCTTAACCCTATTACATTTATTTCATTTTCTGGAAGTATAGTTTTAATTAAATCAATAATTTTTATAGAAGGTATTTTGGGTATAAATACTTCTCCACCTCTCATTCTAATTAGAGATTTTAAAACAAAATTAACACTTTGATCAAGAGTAATCCAAAATCTCGTCATTTCTGGAGAAGTTAAAGGTACTTTTATTTTTTTACTACTGTTTTTAATCTCATATAGTTTTGGAACAAAAGAACCTCTGGAACCAATAACATTTCCATATCTTACAACTGAAAAAATAATTTTATTAGAACCCGTTAAATTATTAGCCGCACAGAACAGCTTATCAGAAGCTAATTTAGTAGCACCATACAAGTTAGCCGGATTAGCAGCCTTATCTGTTGATAAAGCAATTATCTTTTTTACTTTTTGAGCTATTGCTGCTGTAATAACATTTTGAGATCCAATAATGTTAGTATTTATATATTCTATTGGATTATATTCTGCTATTGGAACATGTTTTAAAGCTGCAGCATGCACAACAAGATCAACATTTTTAAAAGCCATACTTAATCTCTCTGCATCCCTTATGTCACCAATAAAAAATCTTAAATTGTCTTGACTACCTTTAATCGAATTCTTCATTGCCCATTGTTTATATTCATCTCTTGAGTAAATGATTATTTTTTTGGGTTTAAAATCTTTTAGTATAGTATTTACAAATCTCTGACCAAAAGACCCTGTACCACCAGTGACCAGTATAGTTTTATTATTAATTTCTTTTTTTAAAGTAGATAGATTTTGCATAAGTTATTTATTATTATTTGTATTTCTATTATCTCCTATCAAATAAGCAACATTTAAGATCATTTTCTGATTAAATATTTTTTATTAATACTTTTATTTAAAATATTTACAAAAAATTTGAATTTTTTTTCGGAAATTCTAAAATGTACTGGTAGTAAATAAACTTCCTCAAATTTTTTAATTTCATACTTGTTTTTATGAATATTTCTTTTTAAAAAATATTTTTCCATTAAATTATTATTTTTTATATATTTAACTTTAATTGGTATAATCGGTCCTAGTCTATTTTGATTATAATTTATACCTTTAAAATTTTTTTTAACATAAGATCTTCGAAAAATAATTAATTTTTTATTTAGAAAAAAATTTCTTAGATTTTTTTTAATATCTAATAAAGAATTATATTCTGTATATGTATTTATACTTTCATAAAAAAGCCAAGTATTAAAACTTCTTTTTTTATTTATATCATCAAATTTCATTTGTGATTGATAGATACCAAGTTTTTTATTTTTATTTTGTTCTTTTTTCGCAAAATTTATATAAGGTGAATGTTTTGTTATTACTAATCCACCACTAATCGAACCAATAATTTTAGGAAGAGAGATAAACTCAAATTCACTGTCATTAATAAACATATTTTTTTTGTTTAAAATAATAGAATCAACCGAATCTTCTATTATTTTTAATTTTTTTTTATTTTTAATTTTTTGTTCTATGCCCCATTTATGCACTGCTATTACTAAATCTGGTCTTACAAAACTTGTACTTATATTTGTGTATCTTCCAACGGTGTTAAATATACAATGTGAGACCCATTTATTGATAAAAACCTCATTAGATCTATCTAATTTATAAAACCTAAGTATAGATGCAATCCCAGATCTTGCAGATGGAAATAAAATTGTTTTATATCCATATTCTTTTTCAAAAAAACTTTCTATTTGTTTTATTAATTTTATTCCATTTTTTTCTTTTAAAGAAAAATTAAATTTTATTTTAGGTTTGTTTAGAAAAGATGGCCATTGGTAATCGTTTATTTTTTTCATTATAATGTTTCTCTAATTATTTGTATTTGATTTTCAAAAAATTTATTTTTACTCGATGGATTTAAAATAAGACATTTTGTATAGTCAGGTTTTAAAAAATTTCTATTTTTATCAAACATAAGCACTTCAAATGGAAATTTATAAAGTTCAAACTTTTTTAAAATCTTTTCAACAACAGCACTTTTATTAATTGGTACAGGTAGCTTCTGAGCAATTATTGAGTTACAGTCAAAATAGTCTGCTAATAATTTATTTTTAACTTCTTCTTTTAATAAAATAAATCTATTTTTTCTAACAAGTGATTCGTCTTCAATATTTTTTGTAAAAAGATTTATATTCTTTTTTAAAGTTTTTGACGGCATGTGCCACAAAGAATAATTCATATTTGTAATTTTTTCTCTCAAAAGACTGTTTTCTTTAAAAAATTTAGACAACTTATAAAGAAAATAAATTAAATGCGATTGTAAATTTCCAGAATTTTTCAGTTCATTATCTATAAATTTAATCAACTGTTCGTCTTTAGTTAAAATTCCACCAAGTGTATTACAGTCAATAAATTTTGAAAAACTATAAATAGAATAATCAGCTTGATTTATTATTGAATTATTATTTTTATCTGTGGCCTCTAAAATATGAGCACAATCCTCTACTAAAATTAAATTATTTTCATTGGCAAAAGATTTAATTACGTCGACTTTTTGAGGTATCCCAAATTGATGATACATATAAAGAATCTTCGTATAATTAGTTAAAGAAGTTCCTATCTGAGAATTTTGTAAAATACTCGAATATACCCAATTCCCCATGAATTTAGGAACAAAAGTTTCGTTAAGTTTCGGATTTATATGATTACTTTTAATTAAATATTTCAATAAAAGACTTATAGAAAGCTTACCTGACATTAAATGTCTAAAATTATTATTAAATTTAGTAATTGATTCTAAATTCAATTTTTGGATATTTGTCTGAACCATATTTTTCCTTAAATTCCGAAATTGAAATTTCTTTTTTTGTTGGTTTAAATTTACTTTGGTACTCATATCTTTCTCCTATTTCATAAAAGGAGAAATTTTTTTTCTTGTAGTAAAGCATACTCTTCCATTCTAAAAAATGTCTAGGTGATATTTTTTCATACTTCTCTAAATTTACCTGACTCCATCCCCATGCGTAATCTAAATATTTTGCACAATATAAATATGAAATAGATTTATTTTTGAAATTTAGACTAAATAAATCAGCCTCATCATCGAAAATTTTTTTTAACATTATGTTCCAAGTTTTTTTTGGTCTTGTTGCTTTTCCCGCTGAAATAAAATGAAATTTATTAAATTCATTAAATTTTTTTCTTATTAATTCTTTTTTAGAGTGACTACTGATCACTTCAAATTTTAATTCTTCCATTTTAGAAGTTCTATTTATATTTTTTCTATGATATTTGCTCATATTTTTTAACATATCTTCTGTTTTAATTTTTAAATCTTGAATTAATGTATTGTGGATTAAATAATCATATGAGTAAGGAATTAACTCAAATTGATTTTTTGAGGATAGAAAAGACATATTATTTTTGAAGAAAATAGGACTATATTGAATACAAATATTTAGTTTTTTTTTAAACTTTTCTTTTAAATAGTCAAAAATAAATTTATAAATTTTTTTTCTTAAACTGGAGCTTATATTTTTTCTAAAGATTGGTGCAAAAATTATTTTATTTGCAAATTCTAATTTTATTTTTTGAGTTGATCTATTTAGAGCCAATGGCACCAAACCTAAAATTTTATTTTCATTAATTATTACAAAAGATAAGTTTTTAATGTTTGGATATGCACTATAATAATCAAGACTATTCCATAAGCATAGATGAGCAGGACCCTCCATATCTTTTAAGATATTATTCCAATTTAATTTATCAAAAGTATCAATATTTTTTACTGTAAAATCCATCTTTATTTGTTCTTATATTCTATAATTTGCTTGTTGTGATTAAATTGATAGAAATTATTACAAAAATTAACTTCCTTAACATCATGAGTAACTAAAATTATTGTAATCTCTCTTTTTAAATCATTTAAGGTCTTGTAAATTTTAAGTTTACTTTCAGAGTCAAGAGCAGAAGTTGGTTCATCAAGAATTAAAATTTTTGGCTTTTTCAGTAAAGCTCTTGCTATTCCGATTCTTTGTTTTTGGCCACCTGAAATATTTTTACCATTTTCTTTTATTAATGTTTTTTCCTTATCTGGAAGATTTTTTACAAAATTTAGTAAGTCTGATTGCTTAAGTATTTCGTCAAATTCTGTTTTTTTTATCTCATTTTGTGAGGAGTAAATTATGTTATTTTCAAGCGTGTCTTCTAATATATTTATACTCTGAGGAACAAAACCAATTATTTTTCTCCATTTTTTCAAATTTTTATAAATGCTAATTTCATCACAAAGGATATCTCCTTTTTTAGGATTAATTATTCCTAATAATAAATCTAATAATGTAGATTTACCCGAACCGCTTGGGCCAAATAAACAAATCGATGTATTTTTTTTAATATCTAGACTCACATTATCTATTATTTTTTTATCTTCATTAAATTGAAAAACTAAATTTTTAATACTAATTTTGTTATTAAATTTAAGATCAATACCATCATCATTAAATATTTTTTCTTGTTTTAAATTAAAATCATATTCAATAGAATTTACAGAAGCATAATTAGATTTAATCTTATTTATCATAATCGCAGCCTTGTTAATCGAGGGAATTAACTTTATCGAAGCTGCAACAAAAACTGAAAGTTTTGGTATAAATTCATTTATTCCTCCTTGAGCAATAGAATTTATATAGTGCAATATAAAAATTACACCAATTATAAAAACAAATTCTGTAACTAGCATAGGTATGATATTGATAGTATCAATTTTTTTTTCTGAATTAAAATATTTATCATTAAATTTTTTTGCAAAATTATGAAATAAATTTTCTTGTTCATTAACTTTTATGTCTTTTATGTTGTTGATGCCAGATGAATAAGATTCTATTCTTTTTTCATTAAAATTATATCTATCTATTCCATATCTAGTAATTAATTTTCTTGTATTAAAGAACACAAATAAATTAGTTGTAAAAAAGATAAGAAGAGAAGCTAAAGATATTAGTGGATCTATAATAATCATTAAACTTAAGATCATTAAAATTGTTGCTAAGCTTGAAATTAAATATGCCGAGCAAAGAATTGTATTTCCAACTTTGCTAGTTTCTTGAATTATATTTTTTAGTAAATTTGACGATTGGCGCTCAACATGAAATTCATATGGAGAAAATAAATAGTTTTTAAAAATCTTATTTTCAAGTTTTTTTTGTATGTTCCAAACATAATTAATTTGATATTTTTGAATAACAAAAGAGATAATGCTTTTAATCAAATATATGAAAGCAAAAATTATTGTAAATATGACAAGTTGGTTTAAATTTAAATTTATTTTATCAATAAAACTTATAAGAATATTTAAAAAATCATTATTTACATCGTCTATAAAGTTTTTATTTTGAAACATTCCAACTATTGGAAATATAAGAGCGATACTAAAAGCTTCGATTATAGCTAAAAAAAATATACTTATAGATAAAAAAATAAATTTTATTTTTTCTATTTTATCAAAAAATATTAAAAAAGATTTAAACTCACCCATTAGAATTATGCTTTTTAAACCATGTAATAAATTTTTTTATACCATTTTTAATGGATACTGGTTTCTTGAAACCAGTAACTTTGTTTAATTTTATAGTGCTTGCATAAGTTTTAAAAACGTCGCCTTTTTGAATAGGAAGTAGCTTTAATATGGCTTTTTTATTTAAATTATTTTCTATAATTTTTATGAAAGTAGATAGTTTTTCTGGTTTTCCATTTGCTACATTTAATATTCTATATGGTATTTTAGTTTTTGGAGGTAAATTCTTAATTTTAATAATCTTTGACACTGTATCGTCAACATATGTAAAATCTCTAAAATGATTTCCTTTATTAAAAATTTCAATTGGTTTGTTATCACTAATTAATTTTGAAAATTTATATAATGCCATGTCAGGTCTGCCAAAGGAGCCATAAACAGTAAAAAATCTTAAAACTGAAATTGGTATTTTGTAAATATTGCTATAAGAGTAAGCCATTACTTCATTACTTTTTTTAGTAGCAGCATAAAATGATAAAGGTTTATCTGTATTTGCTTCTTCAGTGAGTGGAAATTTTAAAGCATCTCCATATACAGAACTTGATGAGCCCACAACAAGATGTTTAATTTTATAAATTTTACACATCTCAAGAATATTAAAAAATCCTTTTAAATTTGAGTCAAAGTATTTTTTAGGATTTTTAATAGAATATCTAACCCCTGCCTGTGCAGCCAAATGTATCACTTGCTTAAAATTATACTTTTTAAAAATTTTGTTAAGCTTGTTAACATTGTTGATATCTAATTTATAATTAACAAAATTTTTATTTGATATTTTTTTTAGATTTAAGTTTCTTTTATGTTTTAATCTAGGATCATAGTAAGAATTGAAATTATCAATACCTACAATTAAATTTTTTTTTTGATTAATTAATTTTTTTGAGATGTGATATCCTATAAATCCTGCATGGCCAGTTATTAGAATATTCATTTTTAAATCCAGTCTCCTCCGTCAATATTTAAATTTTGACCAGTAAAATAATTTGATTTATTAGAAATTAAAAAATTAATGAATTCTGCAATTTCTTGTGGTGAGCCAGATCTTCCAAGTTTAGATTTAGCTTGTCTTATTTTTAAATCTTTTTTTGATCTCTTCATAACTTTTGTATGAAATTTTGTATCAATGTAACCAGGACTTATACAGTTGCTTATAATATTATATTTTCCTCCAAATCTTGCGATTGCTTTTGACAAATAAAGAAGATTCAATTTTGATAAGCCATAAGCAAAACTATCCTCCCCCCCACCATGTATGGCTGAGCTTGTACTTGTTAAAATAATTTTTCCACCAGATTTTTTCATATGTTTAAATATTTTCTGAACAATAAAAAATGTAGATGAAAAATTAATATTAAAATCTCTAATCAAATTTTTTTGTTTTAGATCTGTCCAATCTTTAATTTTTGATATATTGCCAGTTAATTGAACTAAAACATCTATTCCGCCAGACCATTTGATATACGAGCTTACAAGTTCGTGTGACTGTTTTTGATTAATTAATTTTTTTTTAAAAATTTTAAATTTTGCTAATCTTGAATTTTTAAATTTCTCCAATATCTTTTTATTTGAATGACAATGAGCTCCAATTTCAATTTTTGGATTATCTAATATTTTTATAAGCTCAACGCCAATGTCACTACTTGCACCTAAGATTAGAATCTTTATATTTCTATTTTTCATTAAAATTTTTCTTTTTATTTATTATATAAAATGTATATATGTTCAAGTATTGAACACAATAAATATTTACATAATTTTATGAAAATTAATAACGATGAATTAAACATATTGAGAAAAATAGAGAAAGATAAAAAGATAAATCAAAGAAATCTATCAAAAGAATTAAATTTAAGTCTAGGAAAAGTAAACTATTGCCTGAAAGAACTAAAAGGTAGGGGGTTAGTTAAAATTAAAAACTTTAAAAAAAGCAAATCTAAAATCAATTACATTTATCTATTAACTCCAAAAGGGATTAATCATAAATCCAAAGCAATTTTAAATTTTATGAACATTAAGATGAAAGAATATGAGGAATTAAAAAAAGATTTATGAAAAAAATATTAGTACTAGGTGGTTCAGGATTTTTAGGTTCATATCTTTGTAACAAGCTTATTTTAAATAAAAAATTTCAGGTTACTAACTATGACATAAAAAAAAATAAACATCTGAATAAAAAAGTTAAGTTCGTAAAAGCCAGTATTGAAAATTATTCTAAACTTGATAATTCAATATCGAAAAGTGATATAGTTTACCACTTTGCAGGTATTTCAGATATAGAGGTTGCCGCCTCTAAACCTGTTGATGTAATTAAAAAAAATGTTCTTGCATCAACTTATATTTTGGAACTATGCACTAAGTATAATATAAAAAAATTAATTTATGCAAGCAGTATCTATGTGCACAGTAGTAGTGGAAGTTTTTACAGAATTTCAAAAAACTCAGTAGAGGATTTGATTCAAGAATTTCATTTAAAATATAATTTAAATTATTTAATTTTAAGATTTGGTTCAATTTATGGAATAGGAGCTCCTAAAACTAATGGTATTAATAAGATATTGAGTAATTTAAAATTTAACAAAAAATTAGTTTATTCAGGTAATAAAAAAGCTATCAGAGAATATATTAATGTTGATGATGCAGCAAAACTTTCTATAAAATTATTAGGAAAAAAATATTTAAATAATATTTATAATATAACTGGGAAAAAAAGAATTGTCATTTCAGTTTTATTAAAAAATCTTAAAAAATTATATGGTTTAAAAAAAAAACCTGTATTTTTGAATATTAAAGATAGAAATCATTACACACACACTCCATACACAATGAAACCAAAAAAACATTTTACTTTTAAGGAAAAAAATGAAAAAAACTTTTATAACGAATTACTAAAACTATATAAATATCTTTAAATAATATGATTTATGCAATTTTAATAGGTAGAGCAAAAAGCAAGGGTTTTCCAAATAAGAATATTAAAAAAATAAATAATAAACATCTTTTTGAATTTCCTATAATTGCATGCCAAAGATCAAAAATTGTAGATAAAATTTTTGTATCTACAGATTCAAATATAATTAAAAAAAAAATAAAAAAAATTAGCAATGTAGAAATTATCAATCGATCAAAAAAACTTGCCACTGATAAAGCTTTAGGAGAAGATGTTTTTTTAGACGCGTATTTACAAATTAAAAAAAAATATAAAAAGAATAAAATAGAATTTTTAATTTTACTATTTGCGAACTCAGTTACTTTATCAAAAAAAATGCTAACAAATGGAGTAGAATTTTTAAGAAAAAATCCATCATTTGACTCTGCAGTAAGTACTTCTGTTTATAATATGTGGAGCCCATTGAGAGCTAGAAAATTAGATAAAAGAGGAGCACTAGTGCCATTTGTTCCTTTTAAAACATTTGGTAATCCCAAAACATTAAATTGTGATAGAGACTCCCAAGGAGATGTGTATTTTGCTGATATGTCATGCTCCATAATAAGACCTGAATGTCTAGAGAATATGAAGGATAATTTATTGCCACAAAAGTGGATGGGTAAAAAAATAGCTCCTATCAAATCATGGGGTGGTTTAGATATCGACTATGAATGGCAATTACCCCAAGTAAAATATTGGTTAAAGAAAAATAAAATAAAATAAAAAATAAATATATGAAAAAAAAAATAAAAATTGGATTATTAGGATTAGGAAGAATTGCTGGACATCACACAAGAGCAATAAAAAAAAATAAAAATTTTAAAATTATTGCAGCCTGTGATTTAAAAAAAATTAATAGAGATAATTATTTAAAGAAAAATAAGATCAATATTTACAATCATTATGATGAAATGCTTCGTCAAGAAAAAGATATTGATATAGTTGCTATAATGAGTCCATCTGGCATGCACTTCGAACATGCATACAAAATATTAAATAAATATAAAAAAAATATTATAATAGAAAAACCAACATGTTTAAGAACTTCTAATTTAAAAAAATTATACTCAATTGCGGGCAAACATAAAAAAAAAATTTATCCAGTATATCAAAATCGAAATAATAAATGTGTGATAGAGTTAAAAAAATTAATTGAAAATAAAAAATTAGGAAAAATAAAAATAGCCAATTTAATTTTAAGATGGTGTAGACCACAAAGATATTATGATTTGTCTGTATGGAGAGGCACTTATTCTCACGATGGAGGAGCAATGACTAATCAAGGAATTCATTATATAGATTTACTAAGATATTTAGTTGGAGATGTAAAAAAAGTATTTTGTAAAATGGGAACTTTTGGGTCAAAAATTGAAGTTGAAGATTCTGCAATTGCTAATATTGAATTTAATTCTGGAGCAATTGGGACTCTTGAGGTTACTACTGCAGCCAGACCAGTTGATTATGAAGCAACAATATCACTTATAGGAACCAAAGGTGTTGCTAAAATTGGAGGATTAGCTGCAAACATTATGGAAGTCTATTCACCAGATCCAAGCATATGTAAAAAAAATAGTGAAAAAATTCCAGATGCTTATGGGTTTGGTCATTACAAACTTTACAGAGATGTAAAAGATGATTTTTTTAACAAGAAAAAATTTCCAGTAAATTCAAAAGACTGCATTGAAACAGTAAAATTTTTAAATTCTTTTTATATTTCAGATGAAAAAAATAAAAATGTATCAATTAAATCTTGCAAAGATTCGAAAAGACTTGGTAAAAAAAATGAAAAAATATCAAAACTTTATAGATAGATCGAGTTTATAAAATGAAATTATCAGTTTCAAACATTGCTTTAAAAAAAGACTTCGATTACGTATTGAGTTTTTTAAATAAGCATGATTGTAAAGGCATTGAACTAGCTCCAGATTTAGTTTTGGAAGCACCAACTAAATCAAGTCTCTTTGAGAGGCAAGCTGCTTTAAAAAAAATCAAAAAATATAATTTAGAAGTGACTGGCTTACACTCTTTGTTATTCCAAAAAAATGAATGTCTATTATTTTCTGACGTGAACTCAAGAAAGAAACTAATAAACTATCTAAAGGATATAATGAAATTTTGTTCTGATTTAGAGGGAAAACAAGTTGTGTATGGCTCACCCAAAAGTAGGAAATTATTTGATACAAGCACAGAAGAAGCAAATAAAATATGTATTGATGTGTTTGAAGAACTAAGTAATTTTGGTGAAAGTATAAATGTAAATTTTTGTATAGAGCCTTTAGATAAAATAGAATGTGAGTTTATAAACACGTATAAAGAGGCAATTGAGTTAGCTAAAAAAATTAAAAGTAAATTTTTTAAAATAAACTTTGATACTAAAACTTTTTTTTATACCAAAGAAGATTTAAACTCATTTAATTCATACTTTAGTTATTTTTATCATTTTCAAATAAGTGAGAAAGAGCTTAAACCTATTCATTTAGGAGAAAATAGTCATGATGAAATTAATAGTTTTATTAGAAAAAATAATTATGATAAATTTATATCAATTGAAATGGTTGATACAGGTAATCAAGAGGATTTAGAAAAAAGTATCAATTTTGTGAAAGAAAAATATAAAATTATATAATTAATGCATGTACGATTTTAAATATAAAGATTTAAAGGAAATAAAAAGAAATTTAACTGATTACTTGGTTTTTGTTAAAAGATTAATGCCAAGATGGGTAAATGGTATTCCAGATTCTGAAATAATAACTTTATTTAATAGTTGTAAAAAAATTAGAGGTAAGCCAGTGATAATAGAAACAGGATGTGGTGCTAGTACACTAGCTTTTGTTTTATATGCAATTCTAAACAAAGGAAAAGTTTTTTCATGGGATACTAATGGCTCGAAAGGGCATTTTTTGTATTCTGTTATTAATGAAACTTTTGGAAAAACTTTTAATGTAAATATAAATGAATATTGGACATTTGTAGCTTCTAATTCAGTTTCAAAGTTTACGGGTATTAAAATTATCAAAGAAAAAAAGTTAAAAGGAAATTTTTGTTTTTTAGACTCAGATCATACCTGGAAAACCGTCGAATCAGAAATGAAACAATTTTTAGAAATATCGGATAAAAATTTTATTATAGCACTTGATGACGCTTATTATAAATATAAAGAACATAATTTGCCATACATAAATATGATTAGAAATAAGTTAAAACTTAAGGCTGTAAAAAAAATAAATAATAACGAATGCAAACCATTTTTTGAAGAAACAAAAAATTTATTAAAAGATAATAATTATAGATTTAGTGAAATGAAAACAGATTTTAAAAAAAATGTAAAAAAAGATATTTTTTTTGAGTATTATTCTGGCGACAGAAAATTTATGAATAAACTAGGCATGGAAGAAAAAAATAAATTAAAAGAAAGACTTAAAATATTAAAAGTCTTTAAGTAGTAAATCTAGATAAAAATTATGGTTGATTTTTTAAGAAAACTCAAAAATTTATTCATTATACATTTTTTTCCACAATTTACATTTCGAAAAACATCAGAGCAAAAAAGTTATTTTTTAAACATGCAAAAAAATCTAAAAGAAAATATTTATCCTGAAATAGATAATTTTATTAATTTTAATAACTATGAAAACGTAAACCTTAATTGGATATTAGAACTTGCCTTAAAAACACAAATAGTAAAAAAAAAATCACCAGTAAATATACAACATGGTAGACTCTTATATTCAATAGTAAAAAAAATTTGCGAAAAAAATAATAATATTTCAATTTTAGAAACTGGAACAGCAAGAGGGTTCTCTTCAATTTGTATGTCAAAAGCAATTATCGATAGTAAAAAAAATGGTAAAATAATGACTATAGATTTTCTTCCAAATACAAAAAAAATGTATTGGAATTGCATATCGGACCTTGATGGTAAGAAAAGTAGAAAGGAATTGCTTAAAGGCTATATGTTGGAACTAGAAAATATTGACTTTATTAAGGGTTTTTCAAAAAAAATTTTGAAAAATTTAAATATAAATAGGATTAATTTTGCTTTCTTAGATGGATCACATAAATATGTAGATGTAAAAAATGAGTTTAATTTTGTAAGCAATAGACAGGAAAAAGACGATTTAATTTTTTTTGATGATTATACGCCAGGATTATTTGAAGGAATTGTTAGATTAATATCAGAAATTGAATCTAGTGGAGTTTATGATGTTCAAAAAATATTTTCTTCAAACAACAGGGGATATGTTTTGGCACGTAAAATTTAATTATGAATATTTTGGTTTTAATGACTCAAAATGTTTCATTAAAAGAATGGAACAAAAAAAAAATTTTATCACGAGAACTATTAATCTATAAAAAATTAAGTCAAAAAGTTGATAAATATTTTTTCTTTACATGGGGAAATTCCACAGATAAAAAATATTTACCAAAAGGTTGTAATTTTGAGCTAATCTCTCTCTTTAATAAGACAAGAAATATTTCTAATTTTTTAACTTTTATTTACTCTATTCTATTTATTTTTTTAAATTCATCTAAATTTAGGAGTATTGATTTAGTAAAATCAAATCAATTGATAGGTGCTCATATAGGTTTAGTTTTAAAGATCTTTTTTAAAAAAAAATTTATTTGTAGATTAGGATATGAGCCAAATCTATTTATATCAAAAAAAAGTTTTTTGTTCAAAAGATATTTACTAAGGATATATTCTTTCTTAATTTATAAAGCAGCAGATAAAATTATTGTCACAAGTCAATCTTCAAAAAACTACATTGTAAATAATTTCTTTATTAAAAATAAAAAAATAGAAATCATTCCGAATTATGTTGATACAAAAATTTTTACTAAGATCAAAAAAGAAACTAAATCATTTAAAAAATTTATAACCATTTCAAGACTAACTTCACAAAAAAATTTAGAATATTTGTTTAATGAAATTTCTATGGCAAATGTAAGTTTAGATATTATCGGTCCTAAAAAAAATATTAGATATTATAAAAAGATTGCAATAAAAAACAATGCAAGGGTTAAATTTTTAGGATCAGTCAATAATATTTCATTAAAAAATAAATTAAAGAAATATGACTTTTTTATTCTAACGTCCAAATTTGAGGGAAATCCAAAATCTTTATTGGAAGCAATGTCTTTAGGAATGCCGATTATAGCCTCAAATGTTCTTGGCATTAATAATATAATTAAAGATTGTAAAAATGGATTTTTAATTAACTTAAATAAAGGAAGTTTATCAAAAAAATTAAGTGAGGTAGTTAAAAAGAGAAACATCGAGTCGGTAAAAAATAATGCAAGAAAATATATTATAGAAAATCATTCAATTAATAAGATAGCTCGATTAGAATTTTTTTTATATAAATCTACTCTTAAAAATTTTTGATCAATACCAAGTTTATGAAAAAACCAAAAATATCAGTTTTAATGGCTACTTATAATTGTGAAAGATATGTAAGTGAATCTATTAATAGTATTTTAAATCAAACGTATAAAAACTTTGAATTTTTAATTATAGATGACTGCTCAAAAGACAAAACAGCATTAATTGTTAAAGAATTATCACTAAATGATTCTAGAATTAAAATTTTTAACAACAAGAAAAATATAGGATTAACAAAAAGCTTAATAAAGCTAACTAAGTTTGTTAAGGGTGATTTTATTGCACGGATAGACGGAGACGATATAAGTTTCTCCAATAGATTTGAAGAACAAATTAAATGGTTTAAAAAAAACCCAAAAGGAATTCTTTTAGGCACTTCTGGTATAAAAATTCATGAAGATGGAAACAAGATTAAAGATTTAAATATTCCACCTTTAAATAGTTCAAAAATAGTAAAAAAATTAATTTTCACTAATTTTTATTTACATTCCTCAATGATGTTTAAAAAAATTCCTTTTTTGAAAGTTGGAGGATATAGAAAATTTTTTACTTTTTCACAAGATTATGATTTGTGGTGTCGTATGTCAAAAATAGGAGAAATTGGCAACCTAGCCAAAAATTTGATTAAGATAAGATCTCATGAAAAGTCAATATCTTTTAAAAAAAAAAATAAGCAAAGTGTTTTTGCTTTAATAGCAAGCTGCTTAAATTATAAAGATACTTTAAAATTAAATAGACACAATGAACAGTCTTTTTTGAAATATATTAAAAATCAAAAAGATCTTAAAACTCATTTTAGATCATTAAGATACTTATATAGTTTAAATTTGCCTAAAAAATTTAAACTTAATTTTTTTAGTTTAAGTTTTAAAGAAAAGATATATTTATTTAGTGATTTTAAATTTTTATGCATTAAAATTTTAAAAAATAATTTAAATGAATTCTAATTCAATTAACCCAAAAATAATTAATTATTTATACTATTTAGTTTGCTTATTACCTATTGGCTTTATATCGGGGCCACTTATCCCAGATTTAATTATTGTAATAAGTTCTATTGTGTTTCTATATTTGTCACAAAAATATAAACTTTGGTATTTATTTAAAAATAAGTTTGTAATTTTATTATTTATATTTTATTTAATTATTGTTATTTCCTCATCTTTATCAGAGAATATATTATTTTCTTTTAAATCTTCATTATTTTATTTTAGGTTTATCATTTTTTGTGTAATGGCTTCTTTTATTTTAAAAAATAAAACAGCATCAGATAATTTAATCTTTAATTTTTATTTTTATACAATTTTAGTTTTAATAATTGATAGTTATGTTCAATATTTATTTGGTAAAAATTTAATTGGTTTAGAGAAGATAATTATAGCAGAAAATCAATCTATTATAGATATTAAAATTACAAGTTTTTTTGGTGAGGATGAGATTTTAGGTAGTTTTTTATCTAAGATGCTACCAATTATTTCTGCTTTATATTTTTTGAAAAATGAAAATAGATTTAATCTAAAGAGTTTAATATTTGTTACTGCAATTATTATTTCTATATTTTTAACAAGTGAAAGAGCTGCATTTATTCAAGCACTAATGTTCCTAACCCTTTTTTTCATATTTGGTAATTTTAAAAAAAAGATATTATTTTTTATTTGTTTAATCGTGCCTTTGTTTCTGGGAGTTTTAGTAATAACAAATTTTGATGATAATAAAAAACAAAGAATGATTAAAAGTCCAATAGCAAATTTAAAGCAAGGAAGAATAAGTTCGCATCATCAGAGCCATTTTATTACTGGAATTAATATGTTTAAAGATCAAATAATGATTGGACACGGACCAAAGACTTTTAGAATATTATGTAAAAAATATAAACATGATGATCAGTCATGCTCTAATCATCCACACAATACTTATATACAACTTCTTGCAGAAACTGGGATATTAGGCTTTGGAATAGTAGCTTTTCTTTTTTTATTCATTTCATCAATGCTTATAAAAAATCTTTATATTAAATTAAGGCACTCAATTAATGTTTTAAACAATGATATAATATCTATTTTGTGTGGAATTTTTGTTTATATTTGGCCAATCTCTCCACATGGGAACTTTTTTAATAATTGGTTAAGTGGAATGTTGTTTTTACAGATTGCTATCTTAATTTTTTTGAACTCAATAAAATTCGTAAAATTAAATAAATGAATAAATAAAAAATACAAAAAACAGAAGTTAGATTAAGTTGAAAAAGCTTATCATTGATATTTAAATTTATCAGAACAAAAAATATTGTTAACAAAAATAAAATTACAAAAGTAGAAAGATTATTTTTATATTTTTTCAGCAATTTAAATTGACTTAAATTTTTTTCAATTAAATGATGTAAATGCAAATTATCTGGTGAATATGGTGATTTATTAGATTGAATTTTTCTAATAAAAGATACTAACACTTCAAAAACTGGGTATAGAAGTAAATTAATGAAATAAAAAGAAGAGATATTATAATAAATAAAGCAATTTATACACAAGATACCAGTTACAGAAGCCATTAAATAGGAACCATTATCTCCTAAATAATTTTTATTAAATAAGTTCAGTAAAAAAAAAGCAATCATTGGACAAAGCATTATTTTTAAAGTCTTAAGTTCGTTTTGTGTATTTTCAAAAAAACCTAATTGATAAATCAGTGATATAAAACAAATAATGAAATATCCAATTGCATTCCCATTAGTGCCATCAATAAAATTTACTCCATTTATTAATATTACAAGACAAACAGCAAAAAATATAATTGATAAAATATTTATTTTAAGAAATTTATCTAAAAAAACTATGTCTACTTTATCAATAAATAATTGAGCATTAATAATTATTAAAAAAGAAAGAATTAGCATTATAGCCAGTCTTTGTTGGGCGCTAATTTTTAAGTTTCTGTCTGAAAAAAATCCAAGAATTAAAAAAACTGATCCATACAATACAAAATTTAAGTATGTAAAATTATTTAATAACGATATGAAAAAAAAGCTTATAACAAAAAATAAACCACCACTCAAAATAATTTTGTCTCTTTTTTTTTCCTTGTGAGAAAAACCAAAACTTTTATAGACTAAAATATTATTTTTTTTTAATGTAAAATTTATTACGTGTAAAAGAATAAGACTAAAAATGATATATATTAAAAACATATTAAATTTCTTTTATAAGTATTTTTTTTATCAAATTTATACTTTTGTTTGCAGAATCTTGATCTAAATTTTTTTTAATTTCATTTAAAATTAAATTAAAATCATAATTTGAATAATTTTTTTCATCTATAGAAAAAATGTTTTTATTAATTTTTCTTAACTCATTTTTATTAATATATAGTTCCTCTGTAATTTTCTCACCCTTTTGAAGCCCAATCTCTTTAATATTATAGTGAGATTGTGGATTTAATCTTTTCTTTAAATTAATTAAGTATTTAATTATCTTTATAATTTTAATAGGTTTTCCCATATTTAATACAAAGGTTTGGTTTTGTTTTTTTATTTTGGAAGTCTCTAGAACTAAAAAACAAGCTTCTTTAATAGTCATAAAATATCTACTTACTTTTTTGTCCGTAATAGTAATAGTTTTATTTGTATTAATTTGTTCTATAAAAGTTGGGACTGCAGATCCGACACTTCCAAAAACATTGCCAAATCTTACAATATTAATATCAATTGATTTATTGAACTTTCTAAAAAATACACATATCAATTCACAAAATCTTTTTGTTAATCCTAATATACTTGACGGGTTAACTGCTTTATCAGTAGAGATTAATGTAAAATTACAACTATTATAAACTGCATTTTCAAGAAGGTTGTATGTCCCTATAACGTTATTGCTGATAGCTGAATGAATATTTTCTTCTAAAATATTTAAGTGCTTGTAAGCTGCAGCATGAAAAATATGGTCTATATTATTTTCTTTTATCAGTTTATTCACTAATTGTTTATCTTTTATGTCTCCAAGAACAAATTTTGTTTTTTTTAATCCATTTTTTTTTAAGTTGAATAAAGATATTTCAGAATTATCTAAAGCAACAACTTTTTTGGCATTTAAGAATTCAATTTGACGACAAAGTTCAGAACCAATTGAGCCAGCTGCACCTGTAACCAATATTACTTTATTTTTAATATTTGGATTAATTTTATTTAGATGAAGTTCTCGTCTTCCAATAATCTCTTCTATACCAAGTGAATATGTATCATTTAAACTCAGAGTATCAGAAATTAATTCTTTATGTGTTGGTAAATATAAAACATTGCTACAAATTTTTTTTAGTCGGTTTTTAAGTCTTTCCAGTTTATTCTTATCTACAGCAGTAATACTTATAATTATTGAATTAATTTGTTTTTTTAATGAAAGTTTTTCAATATTTTTCAGTGAGGTAATTTTTTTACTTTTATAATATTTATTATGTAACTTGGGATTATCATCAATAAAACAGTATACTTTTTCGTTATTTTGGATTAATTGATGATAAATTTGTTTTCCAGCATTACCAGCACCATAAATAATATATTCATTTTCATTGCTAGTGAAGCTAGATCTGTACTCAATTTTATTTATTTTTTTAGTCTTTTTATTTTTTAATTTGAACTCTTTATCTAAAAATTTTTCAATTTTAATAGAGTTTTTATAATTAAGTTCCGACAAAATATTATTAGGGTTTGCTATAGAGCTGTCTATTTCTTCTTTTGAATTATTAAATTTTATTAATTTTTTTGGGTAGTTTATATAGTTCAAAATCTCATTAATTTTTACTCCATATCCGCTTCCAATATCAAATAAAACAGTATTGGTTTTTTTTAATAAAAGTTTTGAAATTATTTGAACGACGTCATTAATATGTATAAAATCTCGTATTGAATTACCATTATTATTAACAATTAATTTTTTTTTTGAATGGATAGAGTTATAAATTTTTCCAAGAATTGAAAAGCGGTCATTTACTCCTGTATATAAATTAAATATTCTTAAAATGTTAAGACTCACTTTGTTTTGTTCACAATAATTATAAACAATATTTTCAGTTGCAATTTTAAATGCTGATGCAAGTTTTCTATTAGAGGAGTCACGCATTTCATATTTGTCAAAACCATAGACAGAAGCAGAGCTGCTATAAATAATTTTATTAATCATTTTAGGGTTAATATTATTAAGAATATTAACTGTACTTAGTAAATTTAAATTAATAAAATCATTATAATCCTTAGATTTTAGTTCATGAATTTTTCTAGATGGGTAAAAATTATTAAAGATTAAATTGATTTTTTTTTCTTTTTTTAGTTTTTTTATTTTTTCAATAAGATCATGATCTCTTGCTGAAAAAACTATACAATTTCTTAATTTTTTTTCTAAATGTAAAGTTAGAGAGCAGTTTTTGCCAATTATGACATTAATCATTATGATTTTAAAAGTAAGATTATATAAATTAAAGTATATAAATTAATATACTAAAATTGTATATATTTAATATCAATCAACTTTAATATTTTACACAAATAATTCATTATTTAATTTATAAATTTATACACACAATAGACAGATGAAAAGAGAAATTGATGCAATAATAAGTACTAATAAAAATTTATTAGTAATAGAAAAGCTTATTGATGAGATTTTTTCCCAAAAAGGTAAGTTTAAAACTAAAATAATTATAATGCATCAGTACAAAAAAAATTACCATAAACCAAAATTTTTGTTAAATAAAAATATAATTTATCGAAATCTGGATATTCAAAATTTATCAAATGCAAAAAATGAGGGCATTAAACTGTCTAAAGCAAATTTAATTACTATTATTGATGATGATGTGCAAATTAAAAATGATTATTTTTTATCAAGTTGGAAATTTATAAATAAAAATAAGTGTGATTTGATGTTTTGTAAAATCTACAAATTTAAATCAAAAATTCCATTTTCAAAAAATATGAAAAGTTATGATCATGAGGTTTCTTATCACAATTCAAGTGGGTGCCTAGCTTCTTCAATGTGGATTAATAATAAAAATAAAAAAAAAGTTTTTTTTGATAAAAATATTGGTCTTGGAGGGCAGTTTGGCAGTGGAGATGAAACTGATTATATTTTTTCATCATTGGGCCTTAAAAGAAAAGTTTACTATAATTCAAAAGTATCAATGTATGCACCTCAAGAATTTATTGGACTAAATACATTCTCACAAATTTATAAAAAATTTATATCGTATGGAAAGGGTCAAGGAGCCGTTTACAAAAAACATATAAATAAAAATAGATCATTATTTATCTTGCTATTTTTTTCTTCTTTAGGAAAATCTCTTATAGCGATTATAATTTACACTTTTTTGTTAAGTTTTAAGAATATAATAAAACATACCTCTCTTTTTTGTGGTAAATTTTTAGGATTTTATAAGTATAAAAGTTAAATTTATTTAGTAATATATTTAAAAATATAATATTCGTTAGTCTTGATATTCTCGTTAGCTTTAATGATTGATCTATTTTTAAAATTTTTTTCTAGAGCAAAATTAGTTGTAGATTCAAAAGGAAAATTTATAAATTTATGTCTGTCATTTCTTTCAAATTCAAAAATAATCCTCTTTAGGTTGTAGGATACATATATAGTAAGGGCTAATATTATTAATGAATAAAATGCTTTTTTATTTTTTAAATTAATATTTATTTCAAAGAAATACTTTAGAATAAATATATATAAACAAATTATAGAATAAAAACCAAACCTTAACTGAGGTAAATAGCTGATCCATAAAATTAAAGATATGAATGATGAAATTAAAAGTATTAATTCAAAATAATTGAAATGATTTTTATTTTTTTTTAAAGTTTTATAGTTAAAAGCAAATATTATTAATGAAATAAAAATTAATAAAATTACAAATTCAGATATTTTATAATAAAAATAATTTTTATACCAAATAGGAAGCCAATTATAAATTTTAAGAAATAACTCAGGATCATTAATTATTGCTTTTTGATGATAATAACCTTTAGCCCATAAATTTACTTCATAAGAAAAATCTGTGATTTCAGAATAATCAACACTCCAAGGAATAAGTTCTTTTCCAGCACACGTTAGTTCAATAAAGTATACAAAACATCCAGATTTAAAAAAACTATCTAAAATTACCAATGTTAATAAAGCGATACAAAAAAAAATAACACGAAGATTTTTATATAAAAATGTCATCTTTTTTTTATTAGTAAACACTGATTTAAATAAAATGACTAAAAGTATCGGCAAAAAAAATAATGATGTTACTTTTATTGATATTGCATAAATAAATAATACTAGAAACAAAAAAGGATTTGTGGGCTCGCTATTTCTATTGTGGTAAAAAAATATTATGATTATTGATAATAGTAAGAATCCTGCTGGATAATCATACCCATATTCAGAAAGACGAGTAAATTTTGTAAGTAAAAAAATTAATAATAATAAATTAGTTAAAGTAATTTTTTTTTTATCTAGTACGTCAGACATCAAAAAAAAACAAAAATTAAAAAATATTAGATAAATTGGGATATGTAGAAGTTTATATTGAAATATTGGTAATATAAAAATCTTTTGCAAGTAAGAGAAAAATGGGGTGTAAACAAAATTAATTTGTTGATTTCCTAACCCCATAATAAATTCTGAGTTAGAGATGATATCAATATATTTAAAATGATAAGATATGTAGTCTTCATGAGTTTTTGAAATCAGAATTCCTACAAACATTATCAATAGCAAGATGAAAGTCTTTATTTCGATATGTTGAGATTCTAATCTTCTATTTTTTATATATATAAATAGGCCAAATATTAAAATAAACAGATTAACGTAAAAACTAGTTATTGAAAAAAAATATAGCAAGAAACCAATTATATTTAGAATTATAATTCCAAAAAAAAAATCTATAAACTTGTCTAAATATTTCTCATTATAAAAACTATTAAAGTTGATAATATTTTTAGTTATCTGTCCAAAACCCAAAATAGAAAGTTGAGATAAGAAAACAATGATTATAAAAAATATTAAAGATAAGCTAGCCATTATTAAAATCTTAAGATAAATGTTTTTAAAATTTTTTGTAGTTTAAATTTAGTCAATAAGTCACAATTTAATCTAATATTAATGCTTATTTATATTATTATTTGATAATCATCACTTAACTTTACCTTAATAAAGTTTATATTTACAAATCAGGTCGATTTAGTTTGGTTATTTAATTTGTACTTTATTTTAGTTTGCTAATTATATAATCAAGTATAATTTACATATATGATTATAAATAAAGTCTCAATTGTTGTTCCTTGTTTCAATGAAATTTCTACTATTGAAAAACTATTAAAAGAAATTCAAAAAGTTAGAAATTTAAACTTTGAAATTGTGGTAGTTGATGATGGATCAACAGATGGTACAAAAGAATTTTTAATGAACATTAAAGATGAAAATATTAAAACTTATTTTCATGAAAAAAATTATGGAAAGGGAAAAGCTTTAAGAACTGGATTTGAAAATTCAATAGGTGATATTTTAATTATTCAAGATGCTGACTTAGAGTATTCCCCAACAGACTATCCTGCACTACTTAAACCATTTACTGAAGCAGATGCAGATGTTGTATATGGATCGAGATTTTTAGGTGGTCAAGGGTATACTCGGCTGCATTATTTTTTTCATTATCTTGCCAATAAATTACTCACATTTACATCTAATATTTTTACAAATTTAAATATGAGTGATATGGAAACTGGGTTTAAAGTTTTCAAGAAAAGTGCGATTGATTCTATTAAGCTATATGAAGATTCTTTTGGTATAGAGCCTGAAATTACAATAAAATTAGCAAAGAAAAATTTTAAGTTCTACGAAGTTGCTGTCAGTTATAGAGGCAGGTCTTATGAAGAGGGAAAAAAAATTACAATAAAAGATGCCTTTAGAGCATTATATTGCATAGTTAAATATAGTATTTTTCGTTAAATTTAAGTTTACTTTTTGAAAAAACTTGCTACTAATCTGCTGCCGGTGATTATTGCGAAGGGGTAATACCCGATCCCATTCCGAACTCGGAAGTCAAGCCCTTCAGCGCCAATGGTACTTTGTCTTAAGACACGGAAGA
>Ga0209425_10000662_pt1 | contig 41479 bp, 47 predicted proteins | sample COG_05_FD_184749 | JGI IMG/M metagenome (GOLD analysis project Ga0209425, IMG submission 184749) | Pelagic Microbial community sample from North Sea - COGITO 998_met_05 (SPAdes) (version 2) | ecosystem: Environmental > Aquatic > Marine > Neritic zone/Coastal water | place: Helgoland, sampling...
TTTGAGGCTTCTAAGATATGGAAGTAATTTCGCATCTTTCATTAATTTCTCGTGTGCCGTCGTGGGACTTGGTATGTGAAAGTCCAGAATTTTGCCTATAGCGAATTTTGCGAATGTAAACTGTGATTCTACATGTTTTTTTAGTTTATCGTTAACCCATTTTTTTATGGCTACCGACTGGGTGGATCTTTTGAGTTCTTTTATCATATATTTGTTTCCGGTGCTAAACTGTTTCTGTATGTAGGTTGTGTAAGTTGACGCTGTTTTACTTTTCATTTCTTTGCACCATTTGATAATAGTTGTCAAGTCTCTTTTCCACAGGAGGTCGTGATTGACTGTGAAGAAGTCTGAGAATTCTGTATTTTTTTGCACTTGTATGGAACCCCTGACGTCTATGTAATGGATACGAGCAACGTCGTTCCATATACAATTCGGGTCTTGAGCCTTACAGTTTGCGAAACTTGTTCTAATATTGTTAAGAGTTTGTTGTTCAGTTATATTCTTATCTAGTTCTGCCCTGTCGTATTTGTTGTAAAAGGAGGAGTAACTCCAGTTATCTTCAATGAATATGTCTAGAAATACTGGTGTTTCTCTTAGAACGTCTTTTAAATATTTTACCATAACCAGAGTTGCCGGGCGTCCGTAAATAGTTTTGTCACAGGGATTTTCCATGACGTGTTGTTCCCCGAATATGTAAACATTTTTTGTGTGTTCTTTGCTTGTGAGTGATGTTAGATGGTAAGGACCCGATAGTTGTTTAAGAAAGTATATTGATGCATTCTTGTCGGGGAAGAAATAGTTAAATAAAAGATCGTTGAACGATGTGTTCAATTCAGGGAATTTTTTGGATGATTGTATGTACATTAGGTAAGTTATGACAGCCTTAAAAAACTGTTTTACTTCAGATGATGCTTCGTCAAGTACATTAACCTGATAGAATGTGTTCAACCTTTTGCATATTTTGTTAACACTTGACATTTATTTATAGTACTATGTTCTAAAATTGAAATAATGTCAACGTGTTAACAAAAAAAGATTGAAATGTTTCATTTACTCCATTCTCAAGATTATTATTACTCCGACGAGGAGGTTTCCTATCGTAACGGTTCATATCCAACAACTTCACTGTTTGAAGAATCTGTTCCCCCGGTGTGGTGGTACGGTCTTTGGGATTTGGTTTCTGGTCTGGAATATATCACCAAGATTCAAGGGGATCACTCCGAGGAGGGAGGTTCTATGTTGCTCCGTTATACCAGCGAGGACTCTTCAACTATTAAGTATGAGTACAAGTTTTATGGTGATTCGAAGGTCTACACTATTGGTTGTGAGTACACGTCGACTATTATTGGTAAGTGGCATAAGAAGATTTATGTTGACACGCTTTTTATGCGAGACAGTGAAGATTTCAACTATGACGTTTGTTTGTTTACTTTGGATCGTGATATGTCTGACACTTTCGCTGATCAAACGGTTTTTTATGATAAGGATGGTAACCAGTCGTTTACGTGGAACGATCACCAGTACTCTGATGCTAACAACTGGTATATTTCAGATCCAGATTACCGCCCCTGTTGCGGAGAGTGCATGTCTGAGCATGAGTCGTCTGAAAAGGACAATTCATTCTACAACTTTTCGCAGGACAGTTGTGATCCAGAGGTGACCGAGGATCGTGGGTGTGAAACGTTTCTCTTGGATTATCGCGAGCCAAGCAGTTGGATGGTTCACCCATCCGACAATGATACAACTAATCACGATTGGTGTGAGGAGTTCCACGAGGAGAATATGCGATTGACTAGTACTTTTGGCGGTCTCAAGCCGATGAATTATGTTGAGACATTAATCTCTAATATGAACGGTCCGGATGCCGTTCAGGCTATTATGTCTTTTTGTACTTCTTTCTATATTGACAGTGGGAAGTGACAAACTATAAAATTGAATGAATATTCATTCAATTTTAGATAAAAATGTCAGTACTACACGTGTTAATAGTATATGCTCGTGATGAAAGCGACCCATCTGTTATTGTGGCAACAGACCTTTGTAATTTGGGTAAACTATTCACTGATTACGTTGAGAGTAACCGTGACGGGGAAGTTCCCATGGACGATGATACGTTCTCTATCGTGTTGGCTTCTCTTGAGCGAGATATTCTGGAGGGTCGTGTAACTAATTTACCCATTCTCAACTGTGCGTGGGTGACTGAATATACATCTGGTGGTTAAGATAATCGGTATTATAATAATTAAGAATTATTATAACTTTATTAAATCACAAGTCGTGAGTTTCCATTATACTTTGACAATCCTTTAATTTGATCTGGAGTGTTCTGATTTCTACGTTCTGTGTCCTTTTATATTCTTCTAGATCATCCTTTATGGTTTTAATTTCTGCGTCTTTTTTAGCAATAGTATTCATTAGAGTTTTGCCTGATCCTTTTCCTATCAATGCTTCTGCTGCGCTTGGTTTTTTAACAATACCGTTAGAGTCAAACATATCGGGGTTACATGTAAATATGCTATTCATATCAAATGTTGCTGGCACATCTCCCGATGCGTGTATCACACGACCACATTTCACAATCATAGAATCTAGTGTTGCGAACCCTTGAGTAAATTCAGGCTCTGTTATGACACCAAGATCCTCTGGTTTTCTAAGAGCATGACTAGTTTTTGGGTTGTCTAATATTTGCTTAACATATAATCTTTGTGACGGATCATCTGTTATTATATCAAGTATATTTTCCTTGTTTGTAGCGTTTAGTGTGAATTCGTAAACGTATGTAAAGAATTTGATTATATCTCTATTTGGAATCAAGTTGTTACACATATTGTAGGTTGAACACATGTAGTCGTTGTTAATACTGTTTTCCCCAAATCTAGGGGAGTATCCTCTGTCAAAATCAAAGACTTTAACCTTGTAAGCAACTTTGAATCTGTATACTTTCCCGTTCAGAACATAGGCTACTTCTTCGTCCGGTACCTTTACAACATACGCGTTACCAGTGTGAAGATCATTGTGACTCATCTTGGATAGCGACATTGCGTAACATGCCGCTATAAATTGAAATAATACTTTCCAATCAGACAGAGTGTATTCTGTTTGTCTGGTGGGGTGTCTCTCAGATATCCAGTCATGATATTGTAAATTCTTTCCCATGCTTTCGTTTATCAAAATATTGTATAGATACATGTTTTTGTATTTTATGTCTATGTTATATTCAGGGACATGTAATCCAGTTGGATCGTTAATCGATGGTCTATTAGGTATACCGTTAAGCATGTAAGTAACATTTCTTTCAAAGACGTCATCTATGACGTCTGCTGTAAGCAATGTTGTCGTTTTTGATACAAGAGCCTTTTGGAGGAATCTTTTCATTTGGTCACTGGTACATCCTTCAGAACTCCCCAGATATTTAACAAAATTTGGACATATGTTATACTCTATGAGAGGTCTAATAACATCCTTGTATAGTCTAATTTCGTATGTTAACCCGTCTAATTTAGAGATATCATCAGGACTCATTACAAATCCAACACTAACAGGGTTGGTAAAGAATTTCATAAACGCTTGGTTAATGTCTTTGTCATTATATTTGGTGTTTGGTGGAAGAGTTAAGAGCCATTGGTCAGTAGGTGATGCGGATGACGCTTTTATACCGAAAACATCCGTTACACACATGCTGAAGTTACATGCATTTTTATATTCATGTAGATTTGTACACGAAGTTGTATTTCCCATTTTTATTATTATGGACATAATATTCTTCTAAAACAGATTTATATTTACCTATTCATTTTCAGATAATGATCTCTACCGTCTTGTTTTATCCAAACGTTTTTCTTTCAATCCATTTTCCAAAAATATGGAATATGGGGTAATATCTGGATTGTGGGAATTTCAACAAGCGTTATAAATGGACGTGACAAATGTATTGGGTGTGATATTAATGACTTTATTTCTAAGCGTGACCATTAACGTATTAAAAGGATATTATTGAAAATTAAAGATCAGGCAATTTAACCCGAATTTATCCATATAAATAAGAATTCAAGGTGTAAGAACTTGATTTTAATTTTAATTTGAATTTAAGAACACAGTCGTTTTAGTAAAATAATAAACATGTCATCTAATTTGAAGATTGTAAATGAATTTGTATCGGCATTTCTCGTCACTAACGGGGATTCTGAGAGTATTGAGGATGAGTGGTCGACTGATGAGAATCAGTCTAAGTTTAAGGCTCTTTTTGCCGGTTGCGCAAAGAAGTCTGGTAAGCGCAAGAAGGATCCCAATGCACCTAAGCGTTCCAAGTCTAGTTACCTCTTTTTCTGCGTAGAGGAACGTATTGTTATCAAGGAGGAGACACCCGATATGAGTGCTAAGGATGTCACTTCGGCCCTTGGTGCTCGGTGGAATCTTCTGAAGGCAGAGGGTGATGATTCTATCCAGAAGTATGTTGACCTCGCAGCCGAGGACAAGGAGCGTTACGCGCTCGAGAAGTCTGAGTATACGCCTCCCGTTGACTTTTGTACTGGCAAGACGGGTAAGCGCAAGAAGGATCCCAACGCACCTAAGCGTTCCAAGTCTAGTTACCTCTTTTTCTGTGCTTCTGAGCGTCTTGTTCTGAAGGAGGAAAAGCCTGATCTCAGTGCTAAGGATGTCACTTCCGAACTTGGTGTGCGGTGGAATCTCCTGAAGGAGGATGTTGATCGGGCCGATGAACTTGAGACTTTCACCCTGATGGCTGCTGATGACAAGGAACGTTACCTTAAGGAGAAGGCTGCGTGGGAGCCTAGTGGTTCCCCTCCTGCTAAGAAGGCACCCGCCAAGAAGGCACCCGCCAAGAAGGCACCCGCCAAGAAGGCACCTGCTAAGAAGGCACCTGTCAAGAAGGCACCTGTCAAGAAAGTGACTGGTAAGAAAGTGACTAGTAAGAAAGTGACTGGTAAGAAACTCAGCGCCTATCAACTTTACAGCCAGGAACATCGTGTTGCTGCTAAAGAGGCTAACGAGGACATGTCGGCGAAGGACATTACCAAGTTGCTCGGGGCCCAGTGGAAGGCTCTTTCCAAGAGTGAGCAGAAGGTTTACAAGAACCGCGTCTAATATTCCAACTTATTAACTAATTATAAATTTTTGTTAAATTTATAAACGTATCTATAATCATATTGCTTACAATAAATATGGCAACTCAAAACTTAATTGAAATGAGAGACGCGATGCGAACAATGCAGATAGCGATGCAAACAGTGACTGACCAACTAGGTGTTTTGTCACAAAAAATAGATGCGTTGGTTGTTGTATGTAACACGGATAAAACAGCGGAATTAACTTGTATCGAACCTTTTTATGAGAAATGTATTGATAATCCGGACGTGTGTGTACACAAACTAATTGAAGACTCTGAAAAGAAGGAAGTGTGTGGTGTTTTCAAGGATAGGAAGATTGGAAAGAATGCTATTATACGTTCGAACGAAGAAATGAATGTTCAAGTTAGAGCCGGTAGTAGATTGAGATCAACAGAAAGCAAATTTCCGGTAGCCCATTCTAGAACTCTCGCCTTGAATAAAAGAAATTTTGAAGGTATGGATCCGAGTTCTATTTGAATAAAAATAAAAAATTGAATATTATACAAACATTTTGTATAATATTACAAAATGTCTAACCAAACAACCAAAACTGATATTACAATGTTCGTTCCTCAGGATCAGGCCGAATCAGTTCGGGCTTTTATGGAGCAACTTAGTATGAGTTCTATCAATACTGAAACAAATGCTCAGTCATCTGGTGCTATCAAGGTACAGGGTGACCAATGCGCAGTAAAGTCTGTCATGGATCACCGCGTCACCTCCGATGGATGGTCTTTCCAAATTTCTTGGGACACTGGATATGGTAAGAGTGTTCCAGCCAGTTGGGTGGCTGACAAGGACACTGACTGTGAGTTTGCGATCTCTGAATATCTCGGTTCCAAGAATATCAGAACGGCTTACTGCTTCTGTCGTGTGAGCACCAAGAAGCAGGCTGGTGGTACTCATGTGTCGCTGGATGCACAGTCAACTGAACTTCAAAATCTTTCTAGGAAGGAGACTCCCAACCACCGCATCAAGATCTGTCAGATCTCAGCGAGTGCTTATAGGAATATCCCTGATGAACTTGTGAAGATTGGCGAGGCTGCTGGATCTGGTGATGTTATCTACATCTACCGTGTTGATCGTCTTTCCCGGAACATTTTTGAGAGTCTCAGTTGGATTGAGGATCTCGACCATCGGGGTGTTGTTGTTTATTCTCTCTCTGAGAATCTTCGCTACGATCAGAATAAACTTGCTTTCACCCAGAGTATTCTGGATGCCCAGAAGGAGTCCAAACTTCTAAGCGACCGGGTTAATATGAGCATCAAGATGCGTCGTGATCGCGGTGATCATATTGGACGTCCCAAGTACGGAATGAAGCACTTTCGGGATACCAACGGGTCCATCCAGGTTACTCGCAACCCAGATGAGTTGAAGATCATTAACTTTATCACCAAGTCAAGTGGTTCACCATCTTATATCGCCAAGAGTCTCAACTCTAGGCGTATGTACAAAAGGGGGAAGAAATGGAACAAGGGTATGGTAAAACGTATCGTCTCCTAGACAATGATGTTAACCAGATAAAATTATATTAAAAGTCCATACCAAATATTTGGTATGGACTTTTTTGCTTTATTTTTTTTGCTTTAATTAGATTTAAGGTGTAAATCAGAATATATAAACATGATTGACACAATGATTATTATATATTCTAGTTGTGGGTTTGTGGTAGGTGTTTTTACGACATCCTGTTTTGTTTATATGTGTTCATCCCGTAAAATACCGGAGAGAGGAACGTCATCTAGCACCAGTGATATTTATATTGAATGTGAACCGAATGGTGTTGAGACACCAGTCTCTTGTAACTCACCCCCACCTTTTGTTCGAAAAAACAAACCTCCCTCCCTCACCATTCCCCCGTATTATGGTGTAGAAATACTTTCTCAACAAAACACTCGTGTTCCCCCGTTGTATAAACAAACACACGAGACTATAATTGCTTCCAAAGCCGCTCGGGATATTTATATTTGCGAATTGATCGCAGAATATATGTGTTTGTACAAGTGTGATGATGACGATATTAGTATTAGGGCGCGGTATAACCAGTTTGCTTCACCAAATGATATTAAAACGTTCAAGGATTGCATAAAACAACAAAAGTTGTTTGTCCCAAACAAAAAGAGGAAGTTATCTGATTGAATTAAGAAATTATATTATTAATAATATAATTAATCAAGTTTCCACCCAAACCTCTCGTGATCAAACGCTGGTCGAAGACCCTTTCTGATCATCATGTGATCAAAATCCTCTTCCTCATCAGAACCATACCGATCTTCATCCGAAGAAGGGTATGGTTCTTCGTCAAATTCTACGATTTCCACTCGAATATTGGTCTTTCCACTCATAAGAGCGTGTTTAATAGCATCAATGGCCTGTTCTTTTGTCACTCGCAAAACAGTTGTCTTAACTATTGTTTTGGGTGGGTCAATATTTTGTTCTTCGTGTTGTAAATCCATTGTCTACAATAATTCTAGTGTATTGAAATAATATTTCATTTTTTTTTCAATCTGTTACACTTCTGACACCCTTCATTACACATGTTTTAACATCTGGCAACTTGTAATTTTGTGCTAAGTAAACACCTGTTATGAGAGCAGATACTAATATAACGGTTCTCATTTTATTAGTATTTAGAATTATATTTTGTGTTTTTGTTTGTTGTAAACAAATGGAAGTTTGTTCATATCATCCGCCATCATCATTGGACCTCTCCACCCAACTTTTGTATTTGGTGGGAAATCGGTATAAGATTTTCCTGCCATTTCACCAAAGTCGAACAAACATTGTTCATCTTTATCTGGTACTTGATTATCTTTGAGAGGATACCAACATGTATCCAAATTAATATCAAATTCCTTTTCAATATCTATTCTTTTTTTGTTGAACGTCCATTCCCAGTTTCCGATAATTCCTTCTGTTCTTGTAAAAAAAAAGAAGTAATTCTTCCTGAAAAAAAACGAGGGTGCTAGTGGTGTTGTTGACTTGTCACATAAATCGATAACATTCCTGTCCATACAAAAGATTAGAACAGGTTTATTAAGTGGTATATCAAGTATGTCTTTAATCGTTAGTTGAAATTGTTCAGAATTGTCAAGCCAAGTTAGTATGTCCATTTTATATTATATTGATCATGTCTTTTAATATTAATTTATAAGAATTGTCCTAATATTATTAGAAAATGACAACAAAGATTTTCAAGAATCTTTTATTAATAGATCGATCCAGTACACACCAGTCATCTGTAAAACTGGTTAAATCGGATCTCAAAATGTGGTTTGATGATGTAGAACCTTTTACCTATCGTAGTGATTTCGACAAGATACTTCTATATTATCCTAAGAATATAGCACCAGACAATAGGGTGTATGATGCTAATAATGTTACAACGTATAATTATAGTGATATAAGTATAACCGGAATGATTCAGATTCAAATAGATGGGACAAATATAAAAGTTGTGAAAGGTCAATTTACCGATGAGACTACCTGTTCTGGTTTGTTGAATCAAATGAGAGAATATTTTCACGAGATGATAAAAACTGCTACAAATTCGGTTGAATCTGAGATAGACAAATCGATGTTTGTACTTTATTGGGAACCAAATATGATAAATGAGACAACAAAACCTTTAATTAAAAAGGCTGGTTTGCTTACGGATGATGTAAAGTGTATTCATCTGTTTACAGGTTCTTCTGTTCTCGGTAAAAAACCTAATTTATGGGGTTCAATCTCTCAACCATTGTGGGGTGGTCCAAGGACTGTTAATAAATGGGGTTTCTAGTTGATTTTATTTTCCCAATGGTCTATCATATCGTCTAGAAGAGTCTCAAATGTGTATTCTGGTTTCCAATTCAAAGTTTCCTTGATCTTACTACAATCCCCTTTCAGGTATTGTAGTTCCTCTGCCCTCATATATTTTTCATTTTGAACCACGTGGTCTGTGTATTTTAATCCTAATTTGCTAAAGACATACTCACATAAGTCCTTAATAGAGTGTGCAACTCCGGTAGATACAACAAAATCAATAGGTTCTGTATGGTTTAACATCATATGCATTGCCCTCACATAGTCTTTTGAATGCCCCCAGTCTCTATATGTGTCCATGTTTCCAAGTTCTAGGGTTGTTTGAAGACCATATTTGATTCTAACGGCCGCCTTTACAACTTTATTTGTAACAAAGTTTTCACCACGTCTAGGGGATTCGTGATTAAAGAGGATACCGTTGACAGCGTATAGATTGTATGCAGTTCTGTAGTGTTTTGTAATGTGATGAGCGAACAGTTTGGAACACCCGTACGGACTGACTGGTAGCATAGGGGTGTCCTCGTTCTGGACACCACCAACCTGTATTGAATTTCCGAACATTTCCGATGAACTTGCTTGGTAAAATTTGGCGGTGGGACAACATTTTCTAAAAGCCTCAAGCATGTTTAGCGTTCCGATTGCGTTTGTTTGAGTTGTGTATAATGGTATGTCAGAACTAATTCTCACATGACTTTGAGCCGCCAAATTATAGATTTCGTCAGGTTGAATTTCTGTAAGCATCCGTTCAATGCTACAGGGGTCAGTCACATCACCGTATACTGTCGTTAAAACACCAGCATCTCGGAGGTGGGATATTCTTGTGCTTTGGTTTTCAGGAACTGAGTTTCGTCTTATTATTCCGTATACTTCGTATCCCAGAGAATGTAGATATTCAGAGAGGTAACTCCCGTCTTGACCAGTTATTCCGGTAATAAACGCTTTTTTTGACATTTTTATATCTATATTTTGTTTTTAGATAGAGAAATTATTATGTCGGTGATTTCCATTCGTGATTAGTTTCAGGAACGTGATCGAATTCGGGTAAAGCACGTCCGTGTAAAAGTCCTGAACATCTCTGATTTTGGGTAGTTGATAGAATGGTTTTGGGTTTCTGTTCAGGACGTCCAGCCGACTTTACATATTCAGGGATAGGACGTGGTTTTCTCTCTATATTTCCATAGGGGCATGTTTTCTTCTTTTCGGTCGGTGGTATGAAAGTGAAACAGTCCTTATTATCATGTGAGACTTTACTCAAGATAGTTAATATTCCTGCTAATATTATGGATGCTACAATAAACATAACGTTCTTGTTAATTGTTTTTGGCAGAAGATCAGAATCTAATCCCTTTACAAACGCGAAGAAAAGGATGGTGGTTATTACGAAGAATACGAGTTCTTTTATCATTTTTATTATATATAGGATTTTAGTATTAAAAGATAAAAACATATATTCAAATGAATACATTCAGTCCAGTTCTTGGAAGGAATCCACAAGAATTATCTTCAATAAAAATAGAAAATCCACCCCATCAAGCAATGTGGAATGATAAGATAGAAAAAACTGTACATGGTATAGGAGAATCTTCTAAAAGTTACAAACACATGCACATCGATTATGCTCAACGAACTTCCAAAATGTTTTCCATTTACACTATACTTGGAATATTGCTTGGTCCATTGGCTGGTATAATATCTACAGTTGACGCGTCTATGCACCCAGATGAAGACCCGACCTTTTCTATTGTCATTGCTATTCTATCGTCACTATCTGGTGTTGTAGTTGCTATTGTAAAATTCGGAAACTACGAAGAACTAAGTTCTGCTCACAAGAACACGGCCGCAAAATATACATCCCTTGAGAGTAATGTTAGGAGACAGTTGGCTTTATATAGAAATGACAGAATCCCCGCCCAAAAGTATTTGTCGTGGATTGGAAAGTCTTTTGATGACCTGTTTATGGCAGCACCCTTGTTACCAGAAAATATTCAAAAGAAACACGCTAATATCGCCAAGACGAGTGGTCTTATTGCACCAACCCCTTACAAACCAACCATACAAATTGATAGTAAGTATGAGCATGACGTGGTCACCTCTCTCATAAATAATAATCAGATTGAAATAAACACATCCCTTGATAAATCAGACATGACTACAGACGACAAGGAAACTAAAATTATATTAAAGACAGTTAGAAGAGGTGAGTCATTGGCTCAATTCCCAGAGTTAAGTAAATATAGTGACGGGCAGATGTCTTACGAAATGACAAGAATGATGATGGGTTTCAAATGAATAACATTTTCTTATAAAAATAAGTATTGTTTATAAGAAAATAAGGATGGCAAACAACAATACTACCGAAAACTATTTAACGAGTTTCGTAAACAGAACCGAAAGTATACCAGATCTTTTACTTATGTTCTTGGACAAAAGCAACTCTCGTTCCGGGGCAATGTTTATTAAAAAGGGTGCTGAAAATAAGTATGTATGTGTAGAACATATAAATCTTGATTCTAAACTAAACCCCGATGTTATATTTGAAAGCATTAGTCCGGTGGAAAACATAGTCATATCAAACGACGGTATTGGTAATAGTGGTTTCAAATGTGATTATACTGTTGAAAATATAATGGTTATACCTATAACCGTATGCAGAGATCACATAGGTGTTGTGTGTGTTATTAATAGCGTTAGGGATTATAAGGAAGACCTTATGATTGACATTACCCCTTGTATTTCTATAACACAGTTAATACTCAACAAACAAAAACTAGTAGAAAATTATAAGAAAATATATTCAGATTCGTCGTATGATTCAAATGAATTATTTATCGCAAATATGAGTCACGAGATAAGAACTCCCCTAAACGGTGTGATAGGGTACAATCAATTATTAATGCAAACACCTTTAAATTTTACACAGAAAGGATACCTAACTTCTATGAATCATTGTAGTATTCAGTTGATGACTATTATTAATGATATTTTAGATTTCTCAAAGTTGTCCTCTGGTAAGATGGGTGTAAATACCGAATGTTTCTCAATCGATCAGATATCAATATGTGTAGGTGATGCTATGGGGACGCGAATGGCTGACAAGAAACAAAAATTTAAATTCGTGGTTGACCCTTACATGCCATCTTTTATAATGCTTGATAAGCAAAAATTAGTACAGATAATAGTAAATCTAGTTTCAAATGCTAATAAATTCACGACCATTGGTGGTCACATAGAGATCATATTCAATTGTCCAGAACCAAACACATTACAGGTTATAGTAAAAGATAATGGGATAGGAATATCTGAACAGGATCAGTGCAAGTTGTTTAGTACGTTTATGCAAATAGAAGAGTCTATTACAAAAAATGGAACTGGTCTTGGACTTGCTATATCTAAAAAATTGGTATCCCTTCTTGGTGGTGAAATCAAAGTTAAGAGTTCGTTGGGGTTAGGTTCAACGTTTTCCTTCACCGCTAAATTTCAAGAGTATGAGGATATTGCTAAGACAATAGAACGTGATGCCAAACTACTAAACGGTAAACTGATTTTGGTTGTGGATGATAATGCCGATAATAGAATTGTTCTGTCCGAGATGTTGTTTGAGTGGGGTATGAAACCTATAATTTGTGCGTCTGCGTTAGAGGCATTGAGGATGGTGATGGGTAATAGATACGATTTCGCCCTAGGGTTAATAGATATTTGCATGCCCGGTATAACGGGTACTGAACTCGCCGACCAGATTAAGCAGGAACGTCCATTCTTTCCGTTAATAGCATTGTCGTCGGTGGATTCATTTTTAGGATCTACAAATTTTGAATATAAATTGGAGAAGCCCATAAATAAGATCCAATTATTTACATCCATGCACAAAATACTATCAAAGTCTCATAAGCCAACCGCTTACATTGGGGATGATAGTATTCCCGTGTCACCCAACTCGCCATCATATTGTAACAGGAACATAAAGATTTTGATATCTGAGGATATTGGTTATAACAGATCTTTGTTATTAAATATGTTGGCTGTTTTAAATTACACCAATGTTCATTCCGCTGAAAATGGAAGGGTTGCATTTGATATGATGAAAACAGCAATAGAATACAATAACCCGTACGAGATATTACTTCTTGACTTGCGTATGCCCGTTATGGACGGGTATGATGTAATCGGGGCTATTCGTAAAATGGGTTGGGTACTTCCTAGGGTCGTCGTTGTTACAGCATCCGTTATGGAAATAGATCGGTCAAAATGTAAGAAAATCGGTGTTAAATATTTTATAACAAAGCCCATTGAACTAGCCCAATTAAAGGAGGTTATGCATCATGTGTCTGAGGTAGTAAGTAGTTCCAACTAACAGTTTAAATATATTGGTGAACAATATATTTCAATAGGATTAACAAGAAGAACATTTGGGTGCCCACGTTGTTGGGCACTTGATCCCAAGGTTCTTAAATTGGGAGTGTATGATAGGAGATGGTATCGCCGCGTTACAGACACCACACGGAATATAATCTGTCTTTGCTCTCACTGAGAAACCAGATTGAGAGAGTATATCGGCGAATACCCCAAGAAGAGTGTGATTGTCGTCAAAAGACATCTCCTCTACTATTATTATTTCGGTAGGTATTACTTTTGTTTTTTTGGTTATTTTCGACCAGTTCATAGTTAGGTGGGGGTAATCGGAAGAATATTTGGTTACTGTTGTGATGATCCAGTTTGGAAAAGTTTTATCAATGAGAATTTTAATATCACCGATCGTGGGCATAGTTTTGAGCGATTCCATTATGTCCTTTATGTTTTCAGGATCTGAGTATTTTGACATTTTGTTTAAAGACTTACTACCTTTAAATAGAACATGAATAAAACCATTGAAATTAAAGGAGACTGGAAGAATGCGTCTGAAAGAATTAAAAAAGGTTGGTTACTTCCTTGTTACAAGTGTAATACATTGACAGGTAAAATTGTAAAATACAACCATTATATTCTCGCTGCTTGTCAAACGTGTGTTTCTAAAAAGTTGAGAGATGATCCGGAATCGTGTAGAGTTATCATAAACAATGCCCTAGTTACAGATGATGGTATTTTAAATATATCGTGTATATAATGATTTTTTTTTATATTCTGTCATACCCATATGAGTACCTACGATTCTATCGATAACTCCAATAGGTCCGTAGTTGTACACAAACGTTTTGTGATGAACATCGTGTTCTGTTATTCCACTATGGGATACCAGACTTGAAATTACAGATATGATAATCCAAACGGGTATGTAACATAGTTTCAACTTTACTAACAATGGGGCAACAAATACGGGGAAAAAGTTGAGCATTATGTTTTCGGTGTATGTAGCGTATATAGCACCCCACGGCACAGGGTGAATGAGTTTGTGGTGAAGTTTATGCCATCTATAAAATTTAGGTAGGTGTAGTATTTTGTGAATACACCAGAAAGATACATCTTCCCATATAAGCATTAAGAACAGTTGGTTTAACTCGTGTAAATTGAATTCTGGGCCGGATAAAGCGTATTCAATATTTACGATACTTGGATATAATCTGGAAAATAAGAAGCCTAATACTGGTAAAACAGACGCTTGAACTTTCAAAGAGTGGATTGCAACTTTTTTATATTGATAAAGGAGGTCATTTTTCCCAAACTTAATAAACCATATTAAACTATAATACCAATATATTGTAAGATATCCAACATATGTTAAGGATAGAATCTCGTTGATCATTTCATTATTATTTATTCTTTTTTAAAATACAATACAATACATTTATATTATTCTAAAACAAATAATATAAAATTTTCTTTCTCTTGTATAACAATAAAATGAGTGTATCTTTACAATCTGCTCTTCGTACTTGTACGGTAGATCATAACAAAACCCATTCCAGTCATTCTGCACGCTGGTTGGACCCTAGTCAAAATGTTTGCCCTGTGTGGCACGGAAAAGATAGTCTTGGGCGTGATGCCCATCCGAACAGTTATAAAAACAAGGCGGCTGGATGCCATCACCCTAGTGACCGTGTAGACGTTGAAAATTCTCACCGCCCTAAGTATTTCCAATATACTACCCTTCATGCTGGTGGACTTGACGGTGGTGGTGACCATGGTTACGCACAACCCCATAACACAACAGTGGATACTGTTCACGCAAATGTCGGTAGTTTCGGACACAACTACGGGAATCACCTTAAAACTGGGTCCAGTGGTGCCAACACCCGATTCCTTCACAGCGCTGCTACAGCCCAGAGTGCCGATGCTCGTAAATGCGGATCTGGATTCTAAATAACTTAATTTATCTTATAACTATTTTTAGTTATAAGAATATTTAACGAGATAATCTAAATCCTCCTCCAGATTTAGTATTGGTTTTGGTTTCAACAAAACCAGATTTTAATTTTTCATATTCCACCTTTGAAACCAATTTACCATCTACAACTATCATCTCCATAACTTCCTTTTGCGGAACAGGTGTGGGCTTCTTAACAGGTGTGGGCTTCTTAACAGGCGTTGGCTTCTTAACAGGCGTTGGCTTCTTAACAGGTGTGGGCTTCTTAACAGGTGTGGGCTTCTTAACAGGTGTGGGCTTCTTAACAGGTGTTGGCTTCTTAACAGGCGTGGGCTTCTTAACAGGTGTGGGTAATTTAGAATGTTCTACAAATTCTTTCATTTCAACCTTTAATGAGTTTAGTTTATCATCTACTGTTTTATTTGTAACTGTTTGTGTTTCTAACGTCCATCTTTTAATTTCTGACTCGATAGACCCTACCGATTTTTTTATAAGTTTCTCAGAATCTGCCTTAAAAGAATTTATTTTTGAAGAAATTAATTTTTGTACAAGTTTCTCAGACTCTGATTTCAATGATTTAATTTTTGAATCTACTGACTGTATTACAAGTTTCTCAGACTCTGACGTCAATGATTTAATTTTTGAATCTACTGACTGTATTACAAGTTTCTCAGACTCTGATTTCAATGATTTAATTTTTGAATCTACTGATGTGTTTACCAGATCTCTGAGTTCTACCCTTATAGAGTTAACCTCCGATTCCTTTACCTCTAACTGAAGAGCCTTAATATCTTCTCTAACATCATCAACGGCATTATCCACCAGTTTCTTTGTGGTTGTTACTAACGAGTTTATATCAGATTCCGTTGATTTTGTTGTAGTTGTTACAAGTTTATTTGAAGATGTAAGCATTGTGTCTACATCAGATTTTGTTGATTTAACGGCGTTGTTAACTAGTTCATTTGTTTTTAACCTCAATGATTTGACTTCCGATTCTGTGGATTTGATTGCGTTATTAACGAGTTGTTTTGATTTGAGTCGTAATGTTTTAATTTCTGTTTCAACCGAATTATTTACAATCTCCTTTGATTTTTCTCGTAAACAGTATACCTCTGATTCAACGGCACTACTAACGATTCTTTTGAGGTCCAGGCGCATATTGCTTATATCGTCTTCAACTGTACTAACTGCATTTTTAACAAGAGTAGTTAACTTCTCGTGTAAAGTCTTAACGACCCCGTCAACATCGTCAATGATAATCTTCTTAGAATCGGATCGTAGCGATACTACAGCCGATTCTATTGTATCGCTAATGAGTTTCTTAGAATCCATCCGCAACATATTCACTTCTGATTCGACGGCGATACTGACAAGTTCATTTAGTTTGACTCTAACTAATTTGACTTCCTTGTCAACGGCGTTGTTAACTAGTTCTTTTGAATTATCCCTAACTAATTTGACTTCATCTTCAATTGCTTTTTTCACTTGTTCCTTTGATTTCACGCGCAATAAGTTGATTTCATCTTCAACGTCGCTTACTAATTCTTCTGACTTTAATTGTAGAGATTTGAGTTCGTGTTCAACAGAATCATTTACAATTTTCTTAGATTTAATACTCAGGGATTTCATTTCAGATTCAACGGCATCTGTTACTATTTTCTTAGATTTTGAGTATAGTTGAGTTACTTCTGATTTTACCGCATCGCTAACTGCCTTATCCGATTTTGAGCGTAAGATCTCTACACCCGAGTCTACGGATTTAGAGATAATTTCCTTTGATTTCAATTGTAACGATGTCACTTCGTCCTCAACAGTATTACACACAAATCCCTTCAGTTCTAATCTTAACGAGTTAAGATTACTCGCCGTTTCTGCGGCGAGTTCGTTTGCTTTCAGTTTCAATGTACCAACTTCCGATTCTACGTTAACTATAAGATTGTTGGATTTCAACTGTAACGTGTCCACTTGCGCTTCTACGTTAACAACAATATTATCTGATTTTAGTTTACACATGTCAACTGCTTCAGTCACTTGATTGGTGAGTTCCTGTGATTTTAATGTCATTGAATGAATTTCGTCCTCAACTGTGCTAACAAGTTCGTGGGTTTTTGATTTCATTAAATCAGCCTGTAATTCCAATTCGGTTTTTATCGTTTTCATAGATTTCAACTGAGCGGTGTTTACGTGAGAATCAACCGTGTTACGTACAAAACCCTTGAGTTCTAACCGGAATGCGTTTACGTCTGCTTCAACGTCGCTGACTAGTTCTTCTGACTTTGATTTGGACGATTTAATTTCTGTTTCGACCTTATTAACAAGTTCTTCCGATTTTATCTTTAGAGTATTAGACTCAGCATTAACCGCTTCTGTTACAAGGGTTTTTGATTTCAAACAAAGCATTTCAGTCTCTGATTTTATCATACTGTTGATAAAACCCTTTAGTTCTAACCGTAAATCGTTGACATCCGATTCTGTTTTATTTACAAGTTTTTCTGAATTAACCTGTAATGCGTCAATACCGGTCTTTATTGTTTCAGTAACAAGTTTGTCTGATTTTAATTGTAAAGATTTAAGTTCGTCCTCCACCGTGTTACACAAGAAGCCCTTTAATTCTAACCGCAACGAGTTTACGGTGTTCCCAGAGTTTTTGACAAGTTCTTCAGATTTTAACCGTAAAGTTTCTACTTCTGCGTCGAAAAGGGCCTTTAATTCTTTCCTCAAGTCTACCGATGGTTCTTCGGGTTTAGACTTTAATGGTTCGTCCATTAAAATACCAGCCCATCCCACCATTATCTCAAGTTCTGTGTTATCAAGACTTGTTATGAATTCTAGTGTATCTTTTTGATAGATTTTGAACTTGTCTTTGATTGTTCTGAATTCGGGGGAATTATCTAGGGATGATGAACTAAAATACGTGTTGATTTTTTTAATGACTGAACACATTAATCTTATATCAATAATTTTCATTTATTGATATACTTGTATGCTGTTTAAATGAAAATTTAAACATTAATCATATCAATAATTTTCATTATTGATATAAAAGTGGCTTTTACAAAATTGATGACTAATCAAAATAAACGTGGGATTTAATAACCTCTAAAAAATTTAGAGGACGTAATATAAAGTAACAACAAGGTTACCCGCAGTCATTGTAGCAGACGGGTTGACGGTTACACCAGTTACATCGTTGATTGGCGTAGTTGGACCATCCGGGTCTTCTACACCGGCAGTTCCAAGTTTGGCACTCGCGAAATTAAATCCAACACTTTTACGAACGGCAACAGTCATGGCCTGCTTAAAGATTGAGGCAGCGTTAGAGGGGGTCGATATGGATGCTTGTAAGCCAATGTCGAACTTAGTAAGGCCTGCGGGGGCGGTTGTGACGGTTCCGTCTTCAACAGTCGCTGCCACAACCTTAGCGTTAGCCGGAAGTGTGAGGCGGCGCGCATCATTGGGGCTGGTGGAATGCACCAGCCCCGGGGTAGTGTTAAGCCACATTGGGGCGCCAGAGGTGGAAAACTCTAATGGTGTATAACCGGTAACCTTTGTTACCGGGCCATGTTGACCAGGTACAATTGTCCCAGCGGCGAGAAGATCTACTCGAAGAGATCCCATTTTGCCTTCACCTACTTGAAGTTCGGTAAGACCAGCGGCAAGACCGCGAATTTTCTGAAACGAGGAGTTTCCTGTCAGAGTTGTCATTTTATTCATACCAAGAATATATTTTTTCTTTATTTAAATTCTGATTGCTTAAAGATTTGTATAATTATGTTCAAAATGGATAATATTACGGAGAATCCAAATATTAGATTAATTCCTTTTCTTAGAGGATTGGCAGATTCTATTGAACAGGAAAAACTTGTACCTAAACAGATACAAAGTATAGGAGAATTTTTCATGGCGTATAAATTTCAAGAACAAGCAGTATCTGATAATGATGACACACCGTTTACAGAACAGGATCCAGAGTTCAGCAAAGAAGAGTTAGTTAAATTTGTAGTTATGGGGTGGTACATATATTGTTGTATACTACGAGGGCAGGACGTTGGCGTGTCAAGCGTTGATTAATCTTATACCACACTTAATTATAAGATTAGAAATATTTTAAGGACAAAGTTTTCCATAATTCACGTATCTTGTGAGTGGACCCTATCATTTCAGGCATACCATTTTCGATATATTCTAGTCCAATGTTTCTGTATATGTTGTTTGGTTTACGGAAATTGTCACTCATATCATCCAATTCTATGTTTTTCTGCCCAGCGTTGATAGTGGCGACGCAAACCAACAGAGTTCCAAATCCGCACCCTCCGATGGTTGTCTGTATTTCTAATACTGTTATGACATCATCCTGAAAGTCCACTAGGGTGTGAATATATCCAACAAGATCTTTATGACATTTTTTGTATTCTTTCAACGTTAACAATGTTTTCCCTATGTAATAATAAACAGAGCACGAATTGTAACTGTTAGGTATTGTTATCTGGTAAAGAGATAAGGAATGTTTTCGTAAACACTTTTGATATTCTTGTGGAGATAGGACGAAAGACATTTTATTTTTGTTATTGAATTATATTTAAGAATTCAATAACAAAAATAAAATGTCCTGTAAAACTGTTTTAGACGATCTCCCTTACGAGTATCGTGAGAGAATTAACAAAGAATTACAAATTAAACTGGAAACAAACAAGTATAATTCAAACGCCCCCCCGAAGTATGTGTACCCATATGAAATAGAGGAAGATGATATCTATCTCCCTTTTGCGTATGCCTACCGTAGTTTGAAACTACCCCGACCGTCTAGGAGTCAATACCCTAAAATGGAAGTGAAATTTGAAGGTACTTTGCGAGAACCTCAGAAAGTCGTTAAGAAAGAAGCGTTAGACCTGTTGTCTAGAAAGGGTAGTGTTATTATTAGTGCATATACTGGGTTTGGTAAATCTATTGGGGCTATCAGTCTTGCTTGTTCTATTGGATTTGATGTGTTGATTATTGTTAACAAAATCGTTCTTATGAAGCAGTGGGAGGCTAGTGTTATGAAATTTTGTCCAACTGCTATTGTGCAGAGAGTGACAGCAAAGTCTAAGAAGAATGATGATGCTAATTTCTATATTATGAATGCTATTAATGTGTGTAAAATGGGGAAAGACTTTTTCTCAAATGTGGGAACTGTTATCATAGATGAGGCTCATTTGATTATGGCAGAGACATTGTCTAGATCTCTTCAGTATGTTTACCCTCGTTATTTAATTGGTCTTACGGCTACACCATACCGTCCTGACGGGTTGGATATCCTATTAGAGTTATATTTTGGAAAGCATAAAATTATTAGGAAATTGAAGCGAAAACACACTGCTTATCATGTTGAGACTGGATTTACACCGATTGTGAAACTAGCAAAGAACGGGCGTGTCAATTGGGGGTCTATTTTGGACTCCCAGGCTAATGACGAGGGAAGAAACCAGTTGATTCTGGATATTATTTGTCATTATTCCGATAGAACGTTTTTGGTTTTGACTAAGAGGGTGTCTCAAGGTGAATATTTGGTTCAAAAGTTGACGGAAATGGGTGAGGACGTGACATCTTTGATTGGTTCTCAGCAGGAGTTTGAAACGAGTGCGAGGGTGTTGGTGGGAACATCTCAAAAGTGTGGTACCGGATTTGACCATCCAAGTCTGGATACATTACTTTTGGGATCTGATATGGAGGAATATTTTATTCAATATCTTGGTAGAGTTTTCCGTACTCAAGAGGTTGAACCGATCATCTTTGATCTTGTTGACAACAACGGGATATTGAAGAAGCATTTTACCACCAGGCGAGGTATATATTTAGAGCACGGGGGAACTGTTAAAAAGTTTGATCTGAGCAAGTTAAACTCATAGTTTTATGTCATCGTTTCCCATCAGATGAATTTCCTTCACCTCCCCGTTGGGAAACGTTCTCTGTATAATAAATGGAATTTTACCCTCGTTATATTCTTTAGTTGCGATTGAGAGAGCATCTGTGAGCCCCTCGTAGTCAACGTTGATGGGTGCTCCGCTGGCTATCTGTTGTGCGCGCTCCCCGATAATTCTTACTTTTTCGTATTTGGTGACGCGATTCATGTTTCGTTATTTGTGTATGTTGTTCTTAAAAAAAATCATTTTAAGAATTTGATGGTATTATAAAATGTATATGAAGTTCGTAAGATTATTCAGGAATAATAGTAAGCCACCTTTCGTGTGCAATGATGTTAAAAGGTGGGGTGAGTTGCTTGCTAAACGGGAGAGGGAGTTGCTTGCTAAACAGGAGAGGGGTGAGGCTGTGTGTAATTTTGATGTTGTAGATAAAGTTGTAAATCCTAACGTTAAAGTAACATATTTATCTAATCTGTGTCATGATTGCCCATTCAAGGATGTATTTAACAAGAGTTTGATTTGTCGGTGTAAATACTAAAAAGTTATTTAAAAATTTCTTGGTTATAATAAAATGCTTATTGATCAATCTTTTATCGATCAACTCTATTATAACCTATTTGAGCAAACGCTCAGATATACTCATTTTAATATTAGTGTACCGTCGAACAGTGTCTGGAACAAATCTATTGGTGAGAAAAACGTATTGGAGCGTCTGGTAAAGATATATAAGAAATTCCACGAGGACAAAGCCGAAGAGATCCGCATCAAAATCGGAGAAATTAAGGAAGCCAACGTCAACTCTTATCTGACTTACGACCCAGAGTTCCATGTCAATCAATACAATGACAGAATCGCCGAGATTAACAAGTATCTTGTGACCCTCGAGGCGTTAACTTTTGAAGATGTCATGGACGCTGAACTGGGAGTGATTTCGGATGAGATTGAGTTACTGTTTCCTAGTTATATCGTAACCCCTACTCTTTACGGTAAGTTGTCAATGAATTTGTAAGTTTTTAATATTTGTTTAAAGATTAAAAACATAAATATATAACACGTCATTCCAAGGATTGTAGCAATACAATCAGGAATGTTCAGCAATAAAACTAAAGATTTAAAAAACTTATACTCTGGGGGAAACACGTGAGTTTAAATATGCCTTCTGACACCTTGGGAAAGACCAAGGGATATTTCTGCCTAAATGAAAGTGTTTGGATTAAACACATTAAACTTTAATCCTTTTGGATATGGAACATCCAGCAGCCAACCGAATTTTCTCTCAAACAGAACTGCCCAATGGGCTCGTGGGTTCGATCCCCACCACTCGTAAATGGGTGTATGCAAGTGGTTAAGCAAGTTTTCACCAAACTGTTCCAAGAATCCTCAATCCTACTTGGATTGACGATAATATAAACAAAATATTTTACTATAGTAAAATGAAAACTTACAAGATTATAATATGTGGTGTTGTTGTTGTGTTAACAATAATAATTATTGTATTTATGAATGGTTGGGATAATTTAAATATCCCAACAGAAGCAAGAAATTACCCCGACTGGATGAGTAAACTCCCTTCCAATACAAAGTTGAAAGATATTGTGTTTCCCGGGACTCACGATAGTTTGACATATACCGGTGTTGATCTGAAGGTAAAGTATGAAAACCCAAACAAAATCGCTACCATAATTCAAAAGTTTGGAATTATACCTTATATACCAGGTCTTCAACACAAAGTAAATAGATGGGCTCAAACACAGAAGTCATCTATATATTCACAGTTAACTCACGGTATTAGATGTTTTGATATCCGGGTTGTGAAGGATGTTGGGGATGATAAATGTTTCGGTTGGCATTCTTTTGTTGTTGCCGAGTTTGATACATTTTTGAAGGACATGGAAAGGTTTACAAATGAGTACCCGTCCGAGGTTATTATAATAAGATTTAGTTGTTTCAATTGTGATGTAACTCAAAAGTTTTGTAATGATAGAATGATGGAGACGTTGAATACCTATATGGTGAAAAAAGAAGATGGTATTTCCCCGTTTACATATACGCTGAGTGATTTAGGTGAAAACAGGAGTCTTATAATAGATAAAGCAGGTGCTCCTATCGTGGGTTGGGAGGAATATTGTTTTACTAATCTTGTACACCATCCGTGGGAGAAGATATTTGATGTTGATAAGAAGGAGAAGCAACAACTTGATGCTCTTGAAAACTATTCAGTTGAAGATGGTAAGGTTTACAATCTTGATTGGACTCTTACCCCTTTTGACAGCGATACTATTTTAGGACTGTCAAATATTATGAGTGTCTCTAAAAATTTCAACAAGAGGTTACCAGACTTTTTAGAAAAGTTATCACAAGATAATATTGAGAAGATTGGGGTTATTTCTATCGACGTTGAGGATTCGGTGGATTTGTATCAAATAATACAAAAAAATATTGTATCTCGCCGGGTATATTCTCGGTTTCCATCTGCTGAAATTGCATCGAAAGTATAAAGCCACTCGGGTCATTTTGTCTATCAGTGACAGTCCAGTCGTCCTTTTTAATCTTACTATTCCCAAAATCGTGTATAAGAGGGATTATTTTATCATCCTGTAGAAGTAGCAAAATGTTACCCAAATGAAAATCTTTGTGAACGACATTCAAGACATTATGTAGATCCCACAAAGACATCCATATGTCGAAAATTAATCTGTTCCACAAGCGAAATCCCATATCAGTTCCGTATTGCTTCACGAACTGTTTAACGTTTCCGTACTTAAACCAATGGTACAATAATATTTTTGATAACTGGTACTATAACAGAATTATCAAGTGACTGATAGAGTTTTGGAAATAAGTTAGGTTCATAATACAATTGAAAATTTTCAAGAGGTTAATGAAAACTTTAACGAAATCATGAACATCTTTTTCCTTCATATGATACCGAGAATATGTGCTGTTATGCACGCCGACAAACATGTTGTCAAAATGGTCCTTGAAACCTGTCAAATACTGTGCTCTGTACATCTCCTTATGGAATCATCATACACACCCCCATATAAGTTGACACACAAGAACCACCCATGTAACATATGGGCTCGGGCTTCTCCCGAGAATTACAAGTGGTTGTGTGAACTGGGATTAGAGTTATGCAAGGAATACACGTTTCGGTATGGTAAGATACACAAGTGTCAACAGTATATTGAGGCAATGGGAGTGAATGTTCCTGACTCACTTCCGGATGTGGGTTGGACACCACCGGCACAGGCTATGCCAGATATCTACAGGTGTAAGGATGTTATTGATTCTTATAGGTCTTATTATTATTTTGAAAAATTCCATTTACTTTCTTGGAAGAATCGAAAAGCACCAAATTGGGTTGTCGAGATAGACTCGATGTTTACAGACTAAAATTTGAATCTCCGTTTGTAGTCATTGACGCTTGCTCTGTAAGATGGTTTGTTCCATAATATCCACCTGCTTAAAGCACCAGCCGTCGTAGGGTCCTTCCAATTCTCACGGGAACGATGTCTTTTTAGATATAATTTCATCCTATCTTTATCTTTGTGTTTTGTGTAATCACTCATTCCTGCCGAACCAAAGTGGGTAGTCTTTGTCCTACCAGTCTTTATATTCCGGAAAACAGCCATTTTTTTCTTTCCTTTTCGAGTACTGGGTTTGATAGACAACAACTCGTATTTAGGCATCTTTATATTATTTAATATAAAGAAACAAAAAAGTTCTCGTATTGATTTTAATATGTCACTTTAATAAAATGACAACCCCGATAATACAAAAAAATGGATTATCTCCGCCCATTTTTCTTACAACAATTTAAATTACCTTGTAATTTAAATTTTCACGTAATTAATACGATTCTAAATCCTCATCAAACAAGTCGTTCATCTTCATCATTATTTTGGAGATAGTCATACACAGATTACTTTTATAATACTTATCTAGTAACTTGTGATAGATAACACTCATATTACTACGTAACTTGATAGTAAAATAAGACTTTAGATAATTGTCATTCCTTTCTTGATATTTAACACCATAAAATAGTAATTACACAGCAGGATAAACGAGAACACATTCTGTTCGGCAAAAAGAATAAACAAAGATGATATCATCTTTGTTTATTCTTTTTGCGAGTTTTAAAAAGAAAAGTGAATCTAAAGAAAAAATACTCTTTAAGTAATAAATGACTGAAGTACAAAAAAAGAGAACAGGGGCTGATTTGGTCTTCCCCGAATTTGATGATATTAAGGTTTCAACTAAAACGTTTACGGCAATGACTAACTTGGTCATTAACCTTCCTAAACTGTTTGATTTTCTACCAATTACTGATTATGTCGTTGTTCCGAAAAGACGCGGACGTAAGAAAAAGGTGGTGGTTGTAGACCCTAACAAAGACATCCCAGAGGGATCCATTATTACACTAAAGCATATTGAGAAACTACGGGGTGTTGACCTCAAAAAGAAGAAGACTGAGAAGAAGAAAAAGAAGTGGTTTCGTAATTCTTTTACAACAGTTATGATGTTGGACAAATTGATTAACTTCAAGATATGTCAAAATGGAACATTTCAAATGACTGGGTGTAAATCGGCTGCCCACGCTCACAAGTGTGTAAAGTACATTTGGGAATACATTAAAAACGAAGAAGGTAATATTTACACATATAATCATGGAAATGCTCTAAACGCTCTGTTTGTCCCAGCAATGAGGAACATTGATTTTAGCGTCGGGTTCTTTGTTGACCGAGAGAAGTTAGCGAGATATATGGCTACCCAGGACGATTTTCATTGTCTACTAGAGACATCGTTTGGGTATACGGGGGTGAATATTAAACTTCCGATTTCTAAGGAAATTACAGAATTGGTAATTACAAAAATGACATATACGAAAGACAGGGAATATATTAACATAGTTGATGCACCATACCAGGAATATCTTGACTACCTTCCTATCAAGGAAAGGGACGCCAAAATTAAGGCAGATAGGTATAACACCTTCCTTGTGTTCCATTCGGGAAAATTGATCATGTCTGGTATTCACGCCGATTTCATGAGAGATACTTATTACTATTTCCTTGAAATCATTCGGGGGTGTTTTGACGAAATCGAGGAACGCCTTGATGTTGATACTGAATCAGAGTCTGATTTTGAAGGGTTTGAAGCAGAGAAGGAGGATAATGAAGTTGATGAGATGGTTGCTAATATGGAGAAATGCGGAGTGTTGCAGTCTATTAAATAAATGAAAAAATATTTCTGAATTTCACAAGTCACGGGATGGTCATAAGATATATTGTAAACTTTGTAGTTGTGAGAAAGCAAGATTGAGGTATTCTGTAAAAACAGAGAAACTTTCTAATATTAATTAAAAAATATTAGAAAAATATGGGTGTAAATAAAATAAGATGATGAATAATATGATTTTCATGGTCCTAATCTTCCTTCTTGGAATTGTGTTGACTGTAACTAGCGGTAAAATCTTGAAAAAGATTAAGAAGAATTGTGAGTCCGAGGACTTGCGTAATGCGAACAGAGGTATACTTGTAATCGGTGTGGTTGCTATTGTATCATCTCTTTCTTATATGGCATGCCACGCCAAGTGCGCTTGTAAGGATGTCGGTGCTTTTTCGACGGTCGGGTATATGGGTTTTACTTTCCTTCTTAGTATTGTTCTTATCGCTCTGGGTTCTGTTGTAGACAAGCAGACTAAGAACACGGGGTGCGAGGATGCCAAGGGTACATCAGGTCTTGTTATCGGTATTGGGGTTATTATGCTTCTTATGTCTGGTGGGTGGGGTGGTTACAAGGGATATGAAATGTATGGTCACATGATCCCGACGGGAGGTGTAAAGAGTATGAAGTTCGGTGATTACAGTATGGAGGAATCTAGTTTTTGAGGAGGAGACTAAATATCTAGATTCTAAAATATACTTAACCAACCCTAATTATTTTAACAATAATTTGAATATGACAACTATTTTCTAAACCCTTTAACGGGTGAATATAGTTTGAGACCTAGTATGTTTTTGATCTAATACTATAATAGTATTAGATAATTATCTGTAGTTAAGTGGTAAACACGCCTTGTTAAGAACCGTATCCATAAATGCTCTGTCGGAATGTTTCTTAAGATATTCAGGATAACAAGGGAATGACACATTAGATGCGGTAGAAAAACAATGATTAGGATAGGGTACGGTAATTGGGCTGGTATTAGTGGTGTAGCAATGTTTCTTCTGACGTCTAACACCAGCCTCTCTTTCTGCAACAATAGGTATTTCCGAATCTGGTACTCCTCTCCACCATCTTTTGTATGGAAATGTGTCGTAATCGGTTGTGACCTGACTGGCGTGGTTACCGGTTGAGTGATATGGCATATATCCGGTTTTCATAGCAATTTGTTGTCTTATGTTAGAAACGTTTGACTCGTTTATAGTTGGGGTATATTGATCGTTCATTTATTATTAAGAAGAAAAAAAGTATAAAGTATTAAGAAGATGTATAGTTACGTATTTTATGGATATTTAGTGTACAAGGCGTATGAATACGTCGGTATTGTAGAAAGTGTAATATCCGTTGGGAATGGTGTTGTCACGGTATTCAGATGGATATCACCACCAGTTAAAAAAGAAGACGACGATTACCAAGATTTAGATTGGATTTTAATATCAGAAGACTCGGAAAGTAGACTACAACCTAGTAAAGATTAAGCACCCTCATACTTACTAATTCCGTTTCTAAACCAAATATCAAAATCAGACTCCTGTATATGATCCTTAAATTCCTCAAACATTTCCGATCGTATAGACATTATGTGGGTTCTAAAAAACAATGAATAGTTTAGTTTTTCCCCGTGAGCGGATGATGTTACAGTCATTTCACTGATAACATTTTCAGAAAAATCATCAACACATACTTTCAATGTATCATCATTCTTATATTCTTCTATCATAATGTGAATACTGGGTTTAGACGGTTCTGATATGTATTTAGACAAAACATCCCGTTTGAACACACCTTTGTTAATATCAAGCCATAGTTTAACAACATCATTCGATTTTGTAGTGTAAAAAACACTCCCCTCCTCCGTTATCTTCATTGCTAGCGCATTCAAACGTCCACACAGATTAGCAACTATTTGATCCTCCCACGAAATCCTAATGTTAAACTGTCCGAACCCAGACATAACATTAATCAAACGGGTTGAAAACCCAGACGAGCAGGTACCAGACATTTCTTCCAGTTCTTCAACAAGTCTATTTTTCATCACATCTTCCGATTCGTGGTCTGTGAGATATGTCCATACCTTGAGCAGAATGTTTACCAGATTGTTATTGTATTTGGAGTATAGTGCCCGGTCCATAAGAATACGATTCAACGAAATGATTATTTTATCGTGTCTATTAAATTCCTCATAACAAGTATCGTTACAGAATATATGTTCTGTTTCTGAAATTGTGTATTTCTTTTTCGATTTCGAACATCCTTGACAGAATTTACATTTAGAATGTTTACATCTCTTCTTACAGACGGAAGTGAAAGACTCCACCTTCTCTTTCAACATTTTTGTAATCTGCCCCTTCACGTAATCAAACGTTATATCATTATCCCCAATCCTCTTGAGTGGTATACCGGCAAGAAACTCAAGGGTTTCTAGAACAGATTCTTCGATAGCACTCGTGTGTACATTTTGAGCATTATCAAAAACAGTTTTAACCTGTCCATTTGTTCTACCTAGAAGCATAATTATTTCCCGCCCAAGTACCTTCATATTTTCTGTACCAAGGCTAAGTAGTACATCTGCTGCGTCAGCCCTCAGATTATAATCTAGTTCGTTATCCTGTGCGAAAGATGCTAGGATTGATTCTATAACCCTCCTGTCTTTTTCTTGTATTTTACATTTCTGTAGGAGATATTGGGAAGACAGTATTCTGTAGTACGACATATTTTTTGTCATTTGTGAAAATACCATACATGCATTCATTATAAAAAAGTCGAGTGTTAGTATATCTTTATTTTCTAAAGATAAGATTGTGTTGTATCTAAAATCGCAATCAATATTTGTATCGCAAATAATTTCCTTAAAGTATGTGTTTGCGTATGATTGGTGATCTGCTGAATTCATTAGCAAACATACGGCTTCAACTCTACATGGTGTTTGTATATCCGATAGGTCGTAACACACGCAGTCAAGCGCTTTGTAAGAAGATTTTAATCGTATCGTATTTCGTTTCTTAATTTTCTCATCACTTTCCTTTTTAATAAGGGCAAACTCTTCATCATCATTACTGTCACTCCCTTCCAAATTTTCCTCGAACATAATTAAACTCTTCGCCGCCTCTAGTTTGAGAAATGTAGATAAATTCCCGTGGGTACATAATCGATGTAAAAATTTTTCAAGAAGTTTAGTTCCGCTAAATTGATACATTCCTGACAACTTGTTAATTAGGTCAAGAGTTTCATCGGCAAAAATTTCGTAATATTCCTCAATAGCCTTTATACGGGTTTCCAATTCTAGAGAGAAATCTAGAATTATTTCTTGAAGATTGTCTGTGTCTGTTCCTATATCAGGAGATATACCGTCCACAAGATCGCTTATTGTTGTTGTCATTTTTCTTATTTTCTTATATCTTTAACAGGGTATAAGAAAATAAACTATTTTCTTATACCCTCAAATTTCCTTTTCAAACATACTAAATTTTATAATAATACGGTAATATTATAAATGAACGAGTTGGGTGATAATATTTCGTTTGACCTATCTACATGGGGGCATATTATAAAGTTCAAGCCAATTTTATGTGAAGATATGGGTGATCATAAGGTTATCGGTATAAAGTATTCTTCTGATATAATTTATTGCAGTCTAGTAAAAATGTATACACTCCCGAGTTCAGGGGGAGATTCTCCGATAGACGGATCGTATACATTTATTTTAACTAAAACTAAAGAAAAGTTTATTGTACGATTGTCTGAAATTATGCCTTCAGAGATAGGTTCAAAGCATTTCTGTATACTTCGGGATGTTTCAAGAGACGAGAAGATCATATCAGCGGGAGAGTTAAAGATGGAGGACGGGGGTGTTATTTACAATTTCTTTAGTGGATCTATAATGATAGATGTTGAGGATTATTTGTCTATAAAATTGGGTGATAGTGTTGAAAATATACGAGGTCACACGTTAATACCTTTACACGATAATGTTTTGGGTGATATGTTTCCTGAGAACAAAATAACGTATGTTGATTTTCCTATAGATAAGCCAGTGTTGACGGATGAATTTTTAGCATCATTGTGTTCAGAGAAGGGAGTGAAAGATGATATAAGGGTTTTCAAGAATAAGAAGAATTGTTCTAAAAAGTTTAACGATACGAGCAAGTATGATTTGTACTGTAAATAGGTTTTAAAAACTTTTAAAGTTTTTAGAAAGACGACACCGAGGATCGAACTCGGACGGGCAAAGCCCAATAGATTTCAAATCTATCCCATTAACCATTCTGGCATATCGTCAAATTTCGGACTGTGGAACGATTCCTATATATGTACAATATGCTTTTAAATCTATTTTATTTACAGATCGGGGCGTAGAATATCATAAAGAGGCAGATAACAGGGAATAAAATCAAAGATAAAACTATAATTTTAAATGGAATGTAAGTACAATACCTCATTATTCGGAAAGATTTAGACGTCTCCATTTTCTTCATAATGAGTTCTCGGTTATCTTGAGGGGTAACAAAAACATCGTCGTATATTTCCTCGGCAGCACCTGGTAGATAATTGAAGTAAAATGCCTGAAACTCGTTATCAAACTGCATGAGAAACTCCATTGCGATAGAGTTTAGAATCATATCTTGAATGTCAGATTCTACAAAAACAATCCAGATGTTTGCACCGTAAACAAGAATATTGAATATGAACTCCTGAAACGTATCAAACATTACCCATATATCCAGACAAGGATAAACCTTGTCAAGTTTAATCCGCTTGGTGAGGTTGTCCCAAACGACAAAACTTTTTATAAAATACATAATAGATATCCCAGACATAAGCAGTTTGTGATACCATTTTGATTTGTTCGGACAAAAATTGCCATCAAAACTAGCGTGTTCGTTGGCAATAAGAGCGATATACATCATCCACTGAGAAAAGAACACGAGAATAGGCAGAGCAAAATACAGAGAGAAGATGTGAGTGCAATAGACGGTATTGCTTCTCATCATTGCATCGTTTAAGTACCCTTTGTTCCAGTGATACTTAAAAAGTGAGAACATACCGAACTTTGGGTCATTAAGGACAACCCGTAGTTTGTCTTCGCTTGACATATGAAGAGCCTTCTCCTCTTGAAATGAGACAGATGCCACATTACACTCAGGTGATATCTTTTTGGTGTGCTCAATCCCAATAAGCAAATCATCAGATAACTTAACTGCTATATTCGTGTGGATTAATTTTCCAGCCTCTAGAACGCGTTTACAACTCATTGTTATTACTTTTAATATGCATCTTGTTAAATATGAATTAAAAGTGTAGCCATAAATCAGTCTAGCAAATGTAACATGGGGTTTTTAACGTGGGGTCACTTAGATCAACATTCTCTAATTTAAAATTTTGCGGATCAATGTTTCTGTCATAATGGCTTCTGCAGATATCGAAGATGTCATTTATTCCAGCACGGGTTACAGAACTTGTCTCTATGAATTTACATGACATTTTGGTTGCGGCTAAACTCCCATCTTCTTTATATCCTTCATAACTTTTAGAGGAATCTGTTTTCGTTGCTATAACGATAATTTCCTTTTTTCGTAAAAAATAATTATCTGAGAATCTGTTGTACAATTCCATCATTAAATTGTAAGAACCTTTGTCTTCCGAACTAAATCCAAACATAAGAATGTCGCTATTTCTAGCAAAACTTTCTATAATTGTCTCAAACCTTTTGGCACCCGATAAATCCCATAATCCAACTGTTAGTTTTGTCCCGGGTATTGTTCTGTGTAAATAATCAACGCCTATAGTTCCAATATACGTTGATGCTTTGTCCTGTCCTGTCATTTCCTTACATAAATTGGTCTTCCCGATATATTCGGGTCCTATTATTGCTAATTTTAGTGTATTCACTTTCATTTTGAATACACTAAATATTATTTTTTTTCTTTCCACGCGGCACCGATACTCTGCATCCGTTCCTTAGAACTCATACCCTTGTATCTATTTTTTTTACTTTCAGACTGTACAAACTTTTGATAGGTCGTTAAAGGTCTTTTTGTTTTTTTGGAGGTATCTGCTCTTTTTATAGTTCGAACTGTACTTCTCCTGGTTGGTGTCTTTATTATTTTACTTTTCTTAGGAGAGGTGATAATATTTTTCCTTCTTGGGCTTTTGACAGGTTTTGTTTTTTTCTTTCGCGAACTTGTCAGAACCTTTTTCCCTCGTGGACTTCTGGTTGGTTTTTTAGTACGTTTCAATGCTTTTTTAACACAAGCGTCATAGGCAACCTCGTATTTGCGAAGTCTGGATGAACGGCTAATTCTCTTACTACGTTTTCTTGTAGTAGTTGGCATAATTTTATAGTAGTTTGAAGAAATTCTTAAACCGTACTTAAAGTTTCAGGATGAAATATAAAAATGTCAAAAGTATCTCCGTTAGGGAAAATATCTGGGTACGATGAATTAGTATCATTATATGAAGAAAACAAGGATAAACAATGGACCGAATGGTTGACTTTCAGTCAGACATTTGACAAACCCGGAAAACAAGGACTCGTTGGTTTACTTTCATTGAAAAATAACGAAAAAACTAAAATCGTTTTCAAGATATCACAATACATTAATTATCTTGTTCAACACGAGGAGACTGTAATGCGATCTTTGAACGATATAGCGCCTTTCTGTCCTCATTTTTGTAAATCAATAGGTAGGGTAATGTGTAAAGTTGAACCTAAATACAATAAAGCCGGGAATCCATTCGAAATCAAAAGCAAATACCCAATAGAAAAAGAGGCGATGCTGTGCGAATATGTTGACAAGAGTTCAAAATTCTATAATTACATCAGATCAAACAAAATACACGAAGATGTCCTGTACTCAACCATAAAACAGGTTCTTCTGGCAATCACTATAGCCCAAAAAGAAAAAGAATTAAGCCACTACGATCTCCACTCTTTTAACATCATGATGAAAAAATGTAAGAAAGATGTCGTATTCCTCTACGTACTAGACGAATCAAACCAATTCGCAGTACCAACAAACGGGCATTACCCTGTAATTATAGACTTTGGATTTTCATACGTAAAAGACATGCAGGACGGACCCCTATGGGCTAGCATGGGTCACACAGACGTTGGATTCATGAGCGATAGATTTGACTGGGTTGCAGACCCCAAACTGTTCCTAGTCACTGTTTCAGGGGAAATCAAGGACAAACGGAAAAGTAGTAAAAGTCGAAAATTAAGAAGAATGGTTAGAAATATGTTTAATCCTCTTAAAATAGACTGGGATTCTGGGTGGGATGATTTTAACGATCAAAGTGCATCCGATTACGTTACTGAAATGATGAGCGAATATACAGAAGACTCGCTATTGTTCGAAAAGTATGATCACTATTGTATAGACTTACTACAGTCTCTTATCATTCTCCCTTTGGAGGAACAAAATTATAGTACAATAGGGGTTAATTACCAAACATTTTTATCCGAGTGGGTAAAAATAGAAAATGAAATAATAAACCCATTCTATAATCTGTACATTCTCAAATGTGTTGTTAACGCAGCCAGATTCGTAAGGGCTGGGTATACATGTAAATCGTCGCGACAAAACGCAATAACAACATTTCACAAATCTGTGTACAAAAGTATATCGGAGGTTAGTAAATTCTGTGTACCTAAAAGTCTTCACTGTGAAAAAATGTTGTGCGCGCTTTTATTGCTTTCACGTAACATAGAAGGTGTTATGTATGATATTGTATCAACGCGTATGAAAGTAAAGGAAAGGGAATACGAGAAACTACCTCTCAAATCAACAGAACAGATTTATGCGGCGGTGGAAACAAATCTACCGGATAACTACATATACACAGATAAAACAACTATTTGTGTATTTGATTGTATTAACAAGAAAACGGATATCATAACTTTAAAGCCAGAACATGTTGAGATAGTTAACAAAGTTCATTCATTATGTAAAGGTACGACCATATATGATATATACTCTGGTAACGCACCAATTTAATCATTTAATAAAAATTTCAAACACATTAAATGATGCTCTACACGACGGACATGTTGGTTCTTCGCTCGTACAATGCTTACACCATTCTATTAAAGCTTTGCTGTAAAAAGAATGATTGCACTTCAAAGTAACTGTATACGATATCCCGTTCCGATTTTTTCCAGGCCTTAATCTAGTATGGGTGATACCACAAAGTTTATCTTTACCCCATTTCTTTTCCCACCAATGTTTACGTATCATTTATTTGTAGTTGTTTCTATTTAAATCATTCGTATTGTAAATTTCTAAAATTTACAATTAATAACTTTACAAATTAAACCGAGTAAGTTGCTCCTCCGATAAGTGGGGTGTTAAATATTTGTACGATGTTGGGGGACATCCTAGTTCCTTCAACTTTATAACAAGACCAAGGGTCATTATGTCAATATTGGGAGTAGTAGTTCCCAGTTTTTTAATTAATCCGGTGTTTATCTCCTTAGCCATTCCAAAATCAATAATATACATCTTTTTACCTTTGAACATATAGTTTAAGATATTAGAATCACCGTGAAATACCTTAGCCTTGTCCAGTTTCTTGAAAATACATATAATCTGCTTTTGTTGCGACTTTTTAAGATCGCCTTGTTGTTTTGTCATTAATTTTAATAGATGTTTATCCATTTTTTCCATAACAATATATTTAGACACTGTATCTATATCCACAATATTCGGAGAAATACCCTCGTCTGCTGCCATTTTCTGTAAATCAGCCTCCTTTCGTAAAGTAGCCGAAGACTTCTGTTTACGAAAAGTCTTCATAGCATATTCATCACCAGAATCATTTGTTACTAAATAAGTAGTACCCTCCTTACCACTTTCACCAAGTTGCTTAACCCGTGTATACTTATCCAATTTATCTTTTTTGTATTGCTCGTATTCTTTCAAACCTTCAATAATATCACCCATCAAACAATCCTTGCTCCTTCTTATCTTCAATCCCATATCAGATGCTATTGTTTTTAACTCGGTGTACGTATAATATTTAAATTTAGTGTAGTCCATTTTCCTATGTTAGTTCTTTGTTTTAAATCCTACTTCTTCTTCGTCGTCTTCTTCTTCGTCGTCTTCTTCGTCCCCCTACTCTTTTTTCCCTTCCTCTTTACTTTCAGTTTAGGCCACTTATCTTGACCTTCAAAACATTTGAAATCACAGAATCTAACCAATTTACCACCATCTTCATGCTCGACCAAAGATTTCAAGCCCTCTTTTTGTTTAATATGCTTGTTACAATACAAACAGACATCCTCATCTGTTAGTTGTTCACCCCCCTTCACAGGAGACTCTTTTTTAGGTGTCATGTGGTCTTCCCAGTTATCAGGTACATCCTTATCACTGTCACCATCCTTATCACTGTCACCATCCTTATCACTGTCACCATCCTTATCACTGTCACCATCACGTTCTCTATGTTCGTTGTGATCACCATCATCGTCAATAAGATCTTCCTCCATATCTATTATGTTTCTCAGAATCATATCAAGCAACCCATATGCTAAAACAGGCATTGATTTCTCATCATCCTCATCATCCTCATCACCCTCATCACCCTCATCACCCTCATCACCCTCATCACCCTCATCATAGTTATCATAGTTATCTCTGTTTTCGTATCCCTTTTTGGAAACATTTAAATTATACAGATTTTCAAACCTAAATATAAATTCATCGCTCAATTCAACACCCGTTATTGGGTTAGTGTGATCAAGAACAAGAAACCGGTCCCATAATTCGTCTATTTTCAAACAATAAACCTTTCCATTTTCCTTGTAGTACACAATATTCTCTGGTGGTTCATCCTCTATATCAATTGCATTAACACATGCATCTCCCCATTCGCTGATAGGAAGATTTACAAAAGTAGAAGTGCTACGACTATTTAGTGACCGTTCGGTAGGGTTTCTACTTCCGTAAATAGTTTTAGCAAAATCATTGATTATAGTATTTATCGTTTGTGCCACAAGATTAGTCGCCCTTGTTTCAATAACTTTACCAACTCTGGGATCATCAAAAATTTCAGGTAATTTTTCTGGCGGTGACAGAGTAACTAATATTTCGGGGAGATAATATTCTTTGGCTACTCTTTTAATAAATATATTCTGACTTATACCACCCATTATCGAACTGAGGTAGACAGTTGTATTCGCAAGTAATTCGGCAAATTCTCTGACAGTCTTGGTTTTCTTCGATATTACTGATATAGCCTCTTTGATGTAAAGAGTGTCTGGCTTGTAATCATCAACATCTGGACCAACCCGCAACAAAGAATGAGACAAGGCACTTTTACCTCTGTTTTCTATCTCGGTAGTAACAGGTTCGTCTAGAATCCCTTTAATCTTATCAGCAATGGACAAGTTGTAAAGTCTTTTATGTTCTATCTCGGTTGCGTATATATTTTCATCCTGAACGATCAGTCCACTATATGTTTTATACCCAATTCGGAACTTTAATAATCCAGAACTGAGTATAAACGACATAATGTCACCAGTTTGAACACGTCTTGCCCGACTGCATAAGAGGTTGTAGAAATTCTTATTCACTCTAACCCATGTGTAACCATTACTCTCAAAAGCGTCTGGTTTAATAGATTTATAATCGGTTGCGTCGAACCCGTCAATTTCTGATATATATAATCCGATAACTTTCTCTGTCAGCCACGGGGCTGAACTATACATTGTTTTGCATCCTGACAATTCAAGATTAATGTCGTATTTGTAGGCGTCTTTTTTCTTACCCGGTCGGTCTACAATGTTTCCATCTGCGTCAATATGCTTGGTCTGTCGTTTAGGTTTGTTTACAAGGTCTGATAATTTTCCTTTACCACCACCCCCTTTTTCGTCAATATCATTGTAATAATCATCGGCATCAAAGTTATCGGGAAATAAATCCCTTTCAATATCTCTCAGACGTTTCCTTTCTATTTCTATTGCTTTTTCATCCGCTAATTTTTTATCATAATCATCATCGTCCTGTTGCGATATTCTCTTGAGACGAGCGGCTACCTTGGGCCGTTTAGTGTAAGAATCCAAAAACTCCTTGGCTGGATAAAAATCTTGTTCCAGATACGCCACCGCGAACGGCTTAATCAAATCAAACGGTAGAATAGTTGTTAACTTTTCGAAAAATTGAGTTCTAGACCACGCCCCCTTGTGTTTTGCTTTTGTAAACTCATTTATTGAAGAAATAACTTCATTATTAGGGGTTTCTACAAGTTCTGTAAAGAATTCACGTAAAGCGGTCTCCTCTACCCCGGCGTTTTTGAGATTCTTCAGGGTAGGTATAAAATCAGCCTTTTTCTTGTGCTTCGCTAACTTTATGGCCTTTGATTTGACCTGCTTTTGTTTCTTTAATTTATCCCTAAGAATTTCCATTTGTGTTTTCTTCTTCGGCATTTTACTTTATTTACGTTTATATTTTAAATTTATTTGAATGCTTATGTTGACATTTAATGAAATTTGAAAAATGTGTTTAAAATCCCTACCCCTTGATATAACATTATACATTTGGGGGTTTGTAGAAACAAACAAAGAGTCTGTTTCCCTCCTCCAAACCTGCAAAGAGATGTCCAAAATAGGAAAAGATTTTGGGTATCTAAAAAAAATACACGTGAGGTACGACACAGATATGATGGAATATATAAACAGGTGTTTTACCCACAAGTTATCACTCAACTACATAAAACTAGACAATGTTGATGATCCATACAACTGGATCCCTATTAAATGGCCAAAAACAATAGTGTTCGCCAGATGTAATTTTTCAGACAAAGAAATAATAGCACCAAAAGGAACAGTTACCGAAAAAATAGTCATCACAAGTGCCATAATCTACGACTCAAATGCCATTAATATCAAGTGGTCCAGTTTAACACAACTGAAACACTTAGAGGTTTGTAACCACAACATCAACCTAGTCGGGATTGAAAACACACCAACATTTAAGACATCAAAGTTGAAAATAAGAATTAGTTACAAATGAACTTAACGGGTGTTTTTAACATCCCTAACTTAGTTAGAAGTTTAACGCAGTTCAAAAGATTACCAATCTCTTCGGTAGAAACACACATGTAAATATCATGATCAACACTCCCCACAATCAAATCGACAAAAACAAGAGTTTCTGATATACAATCTGGAAATTCATCATATTCGGTTTTGTTAATGTTAGAATCTTCTACCCCACAAGTTAGAAGATATCTCCTGTACAAATCACAAGTACTTTTCACATTAGAACCCTTATTTTTCCCCATCGTGAAAAAGACACCCGTTGTCTCGTTTGAAATCATAGTCAAACATCTATCGACTAATTCACCTCTAACAACAGGGCTTAAATACGGTAATAATACAAAAACGCGGGTTTTATTATGCGTAGTCACCGGACACACACTTCTCGGTATTTCGTCCGTAAATAACGGTGTCATGCAGGTTATATCATATAATTGCGGTTTCCTGTATTTGTATGTATTATTCTTACGGGGGTTATCAATATATACTTTTCTAGTCATTTTATATTTGATCTGAAAATATCTTATATCTTCTAAATTGTCTGGAACTATAGAAGTGTCGTTTATTTCTAGTTTCAAAGGATATAAGAAACGTAAATTGGAATGTAATTCATATAACGCTCTTTTGTCATTTTTTATTACCTTGTCAAAAACTTCACCTAAATGAACACAAAAATCCATATTTCCATCAAGAGGAAGAGATATTAAACCTATTTTACACTTAATCATTTAGTTTCTAATATTATACCTTAAAACTAAAAAAATGCCATCGTATTGTAAACATTCGTTCAAAGATTTATGTAGGGCGGCACACCCTAATAACTATAAAATATACGAAACCAAACTAATGAAAGCGGTAGATCAGAATGATCGTAATAAACAAGTAAAAGAATTAGTAAAAGCCGCGAATTGGTTCAGTAAACCAATAACAACAAATATGGGGACGTATGAAGCATTTTCTAAAGAGAAATTCTAGTGGTTGGATACGTGTGTAAAAAATCTTCATATACTTATGAAGATTTTCAAAGGTGACATCTTATGTGCAAAATGTTAGTAGGGCTCGTTAATATCTATCGGCGAAGTTTGCGAGGAGTACCACTCCTAAAAGAAGGTGGCATCGGGGGTAGATTGGTGACATTCCTATGGACACCAATTTTCGGAAGATCGGTGGTAGATAGTACTGGACAGGTGGCAGACCGAAGGTTCATGGTGGGCATATCTGTACCATCCATTTGAGAGGTCATAGATGCACGTCGGTATTCAGATACCGCACAACTTGTCTGTCGAGCGAGCCTGGTGAGTTCACCGGGAATGCTTGAATCAAATGTTGCGCAGTTGTGATATCCAACCCCGATACTTCCGCCAACGGAGAACGCGTCCTGGTTCGCACCAAGGTAGATAAAAGTCCACCCGTACTCCTTTTTCGCAGACGAAATACACTCGTTCAAGTCCGAAGATTTGAACGTTTGGGATGCGTTCTCGATCCCGTCCGTGAGTATAACACACACCACGTTGCGGTTCTTCTCGCAAAGAAGTTTGTTCTTGATTGCCATGCAGACAGCGTCGTTGAGGGCCGTCATGAGGTCGGGTTCATAATCCCCGAACTCGCCGACGTCCTGAATAGGAACATCATCAAGAACCTTGACTACTTTGCTGTTGAACTTCCATAGTGTGAATGTTGTTCCGTCTCCGGTAGAGACCTTCTTCTGATCGGAGATGAAGGCATTGACCGCCATCACAGGCTCTTGACCCATCGACTCCATGCTTCCAGATTCATCGACAATCATCATAATATCTTGAGGAGTGACCTCGGTGTTAACCTTATTCATTTTGGTGGGTACAATAGACATGTTGTGGTTTATATCACGAGTCGTTTTTGTTTATTTTCAATTTTTTTTTCAGACTAAATACAAATTTGATTTTTTAAAAGATCTCAATACAATCTAATCAACCATGACGTCAGAAACTCATAACTGGGATATTCTTGGAGATCACTTCAACAAAAAAGGGTTCATCACCCACCAAATCGATTCGTTTAACGACTATATTGACGTTGGTATACCTCGGGTTCTGGACGAGGAGTCTGATATTATTATTTCTCAAAAGCCAGGGGAACTGTACACAGTCTCTTTTGACAATGTATATATCCCATCACCGACTGTCATCGAGGAGGACAGGGTGTTGCGGAAGGTTTATTATCCAGCCGAAGTTAGACAGAGGGATTTGACATACGACTCCCCTATATACGCGGATGTCACGGAGACATTTGAAGCCGAAGGGGCGGACACCGAGACTACAGTTCATCGAAGGATTGTTATTGGGAGGACTCCTATTATGCTCCGAAGCAGTCGCTGTCATTTGACAGCCAACACTCCAGATGAAAGAATCCAAAACGGTGAGTGTGAATATGATCAGGGCGGGTACTTTTTGATCAGAGGTAAGGAGCGTGTTCTCATCTCGCAGTTGAGAAACACCCACAACAAGGTTCTTGTTATTCCACAGAAGCCGGACAGCAAGATGGAATATATTGCCGAGATCAGAAGCATGTCAGAGGAAACAGGACACTCTGTTCTTGTTCAGGTTATGATCGGGCGGGACAAGAGGAAGTTGGTCTTCTCTCTTCCGTATATCAAGGATCAACTCCCTATTGGAGTTGTCTTTAAGGCAATGGGTTATACAACTGACGAGGAGATCGCAGACCTTATCGGACTTCGTGTAGACAAAGCGAAAATTTTGATCAAGTTGATTTCCCGCGATTCGTATTTCATCCCCGACCAGGAGGCTGCTCTGAACTACATCGGGAGGTTTGCCATGCACACGCTCAAGGATTGCGAGCGTCGTGATTACGCCTGGCAGGTTGTTGAGAGTGAACTTTTCCCACACTTTGGTGTCACAACGACTGTGAAGGAAAAGGCGTACTTTCTTGGTCACATGGTGAACAAACTCCTGTCCACCCACCTCAAGATCCGAGAAGAGGACGATCGCGATAACTATATCAACAAGAGAGTTGAAACTGCCGGTGTCCTGTGTTGCGATCTCTTCCGCACTCTCTTCAAGCGATACACTTCCTTCATCACACT
>Ga0209425_10000663_pt1 | contig 41434 bp, 35 predicted proteins | sample COG_05_FD_184749 | JGI IMG/M metagenome (GOLD analysis project Ga0209425, IMG submission 184749) | Pelagic Microbial community sample from North Sea - COGITO 998_met_05 (SPAdes) (version 2) | ecosystem: Environmental > Aquatic > Marine > Neritic zone/Coastal water | place: Helgoland, sampling...
AATGGTACCACCTCCTGGTCTCGAACCAGGGACCTCCTGATCCACAATCAGGCGCTCTAACCAACTGAGCTAAGGCGGCACTCAGAGCGATTTAGCGGGGCTGCTGCGTGAATGCAAGGGCTCGCGTGTGCAATAAACGCCATCGGCCGAGCAAAATGCAAGAAAATGCACCTGCGGACCCGAGCGGAGGCTTGAACCTGCGTGAAAGCCGCCGGAAAGACCCTTGATCATATCTCAAAAGCCCCTTACCCCAAGGACATAGAGCGAAAGGCACACCCATGGGCATCAACACAGAAAAAGACATCGAAGCCAATTTGCAAATTGGCCCCACGGATCAAGGCATGGTACGGATCTTCGTCACTGCCGGCGATGCTGAAATCCCGATGGACTTTGAAATTGACGAAGCCAATGATATTGCAGAAGAAATAATGGCCGCGGCCCGGGCAGCCGCAGCGGTGGCAAAATAGCCGCGATATCCGTCACGAGGAAGTGTTAAAGCGCGCCACGCCGGGGTCGCGACTGGCCTGTGCCCGTCTTGCGGCATGGCGAGCGAATTTTTGGATCATGACTTTGCGCCGGGCGGGTGCCAACCTATGTTCCGGCCCCATGCGCAGGATCGCCGCATCATAGGCATCGGCCATAATGAGCCCCGTGTCACCGGGCAATATCTCACTGGGAAACTCTTGGTCGACCGCCCAAAAATACCTGTCACACCACTGTAAATACTCTTGCCATTTATGGTCGGATTGAAAATCTGCGCGGGAAGATTTGCATTCGATAATCCATATCTCTCCCTTGGGTCCCAGCGCCATTACATCCACACGGCGACCTGGTGTTGGCACCAATTCTTCGACTGAAACAAAATCATAGCTCAGCAAATGGCGACAAACGCCCCGCGCCAGAAGCTGGCCCGGCATCAGATTTGAAAGATTGCTTTCATCCATGCGCCATTTATGGACGAATAGGTAAGCGGCGCAAGGGCAAGCTGCCTCTTGCGCGCGGCCCAAACGCGGTTATCGTGACGGCCATGAGACGCCGCAAAACCAGACAAGCGGCCGATTCGACGCACAGTTGGTCGGTCCTACGCCATCCTTTTGAGCCACAAAGTATTTTCTCTCAAGATCGCGTGGAGGCCATCCATCAAGCGGCCTTGGACGTCTTGCAAAACCTTGGAATAAAAGTGCTTTTGCCCGAAGCGATTGAGCTTTTCGCCAAACATGGCGCGGCCGTCTCTGGGGACATGCTGCGGATCGGCTCGGATATGGTGGAGGCCGCCCTGGCTTCTGCGCCACAGTCCTTCACCCTGCACGCGCCCAACCCTGCACGCAATCTGCCGGTCGCGCCGGGACAGTTGATCTTTACCCCCGGCGGCGGTTGCCCCAATGTCAGCGACGCCATCCGAGGCCGCAGGCCGGGTGATCTGGCGAGCTATCAAGATGCCGTGCGCTTAATGCAGAGCTTCGACGTCATCCACAAGCTCACCCCTGCGCCCGAACCGCAAGACATTCCAGTGCATTTGCGCCACTACGCAATGATGCAAACGCAAATGGGATTGGGAGATAAGGCCGTGACCGTCTATGGTCGGGGCCGGCAGCAGGTACAGGAGTGCTTTGAGATCATCCAAACCGCCCTGGGTCTCAGCGCTGCTGAATTTAGCGATGCGCCCTATTGCTCCACGGTCATTAATACCAACTCGCCGCGCATGTTGGACAAGCCCATGGCGCAGGCATTGATCGACTTCGCCCGCGCCGGTCAAATGTGCATTGTCACGCCGTTTTGTTTGGCAGGGGCTATGGCTCCGATTACAATCGCCGGGGCTTTGACCTTGCAACATGCCGAGGCTTTGGCGGCCATTACGCTCAATCAACTCGCAAAACCGGGCGCTCCGGTGATGTATGGCGGCTTTGGCTCGAACGTGGATATGAAATCGGGAGCGCCGAGTTTTGGCACGCCGGAACATATTCAAATGTCGATCGGCTCGGGACAATTGGCCCGTCACATCGGCCTGCCTTGGCGTTCAGCTGCTGGGGCGGCCGCCAACACCAATGATATGCAAGCCACCCATGAAACCGTCATGTCGCTCTGGGGCTGTCTTCAAGCCAATGCGACCATGGTCATCCATGCGGCAGGCTGGCTTGAAGGCGGGCTGACCTTTGGTTTTGAGAAATTCATCCAGGACATCGAAGCGCTGCAAGCCATTGCCCATCTGTGCAAACCTGTGGCCGCAGACGCAGCCGCAATCGGGCTTGACGCCATCGAGCAAGTGGTACCCGGCGGACATTTTTTCGAAACAGATCAAACATTAAACAATTATAGCACAGCTTTTCTGGAGCCTATTAATGCGGATCTGTCAAATTTTGGCACTTGGCAAAAGAATGGCGCATTGACCGCCGAAGCCCGGGCCACGGCGAAATGGCAGGCAATCTTGCACGACTTTACCGCCCCGCCGGGTGCTCAGGAGCGGGTTGGCCGCGTGGAGGCAATGATCGCCCGGTTTACCCAAGCAGGCGGGGCACCGATTCTCGAGTGAGCCCTTGCACAAGTTCGTGCAAAGGCCTATCTCAAACAGCGGCGGGTTCTGCCCTTCTCGAAAGCGGTCAAATTCCAGTGGCCATACGCAATCCGAGGGAGCTGGCTCTGATTGAACCCTGGTTCTTTTACCTGGCGCCCACCTGTACATACAGGTCCTCGGGAATTCAGTACCAACACGGTTGTTCTGGTGGGCCCGCCACGTCTTGCTTCAGAATGCACCGTCTTTTTGATCCTCAATCGGCTCCATCGTCAGTTCAAAACTCGGCACCGCTTCGGTCAAATCATCAACCGCCAGAGCCCCACTTGGACGCGCCAGCCGGTTGCGCACAACCCATATGAGCCGGTTCTCTGCTCGGGTGATCGCCACATAGGCCAACCGTTTCCAAAGCTGCGTGCCCGCCTCTGTTCGGTTCATGCGGGCGGCCACAAAAATATCTGGCGCAAACACCTGGACCGTATCCCACTGCGAGCCCTGGGCCTTATGAATGGTCACCGCAGCCCCATGCAAAAAGGTGGCGCCCATGCGGGCGGCAAAGGGAATAAAGGGTTCTTCCTCATCGGGCATTTCAATCTTGACGATGCTGGCGGCGCTCAACTGCGGTTGCTCGGCACCGATGACATGCAGGCGCGAAAATCCCGGTTTGCGGCCCGGCCCAAGATAGACCACCTGCGCCCCTTTGATCAGACCCCGCGCCTCCAAATCCAACCGCTTTTTGCGGTGCTTCAAAGGAAGCTCAATACCATCACAGATCAATGGCTCGCCCGGCAAGAGCTCCTCCATCGGGGCTTGATAGGCGCCGCGGAAGGCTTGAATGAGCTTGATCCGTGTCACGTTGCGCCACACCAGAACGGGCGAGCGCGCCATGAGGTCGGACTCAACCCTTTGACCGATCACCACCCGATCATCGCGCATCGACGCATCCCGCACCATCTGTTCAAAATCAGAAAACTGCAAAGAAGCATCGCCCAAAGCATGGGCCAGATCTAAGATCGGATTGTCTTGCGTCTGACGATGGACGCGGCTGAGCACCAAGCGGCGCTCCTCAGGCAAAGCGTCAAACACCATCGCCCCCGATTGGTTCACAGGCGCCAATTGCGCCGGGTCGCCAAACAGAATCAATGTGGGGAAAATCTCTTTGAGATCTTCCAATTGCTGCGCATCGAGCATGGAGCTCTCATCGACAAAGCCCACGTCCAAAGGCTCCTCGCGGCGCTTCCATCCGGTAATAAAGTCAGACCCCCGCAGCCCCGCCGCTGCCAAAGCGCCCGGAATAGACGCATTGGAGGTGAAGAAACTCAAGGCTCGATCCAATGCGAGGTCACTGACCCCCTCCACCTCTGGCCGGTCGCCATTGCCACCGAGCCACTCTGCGATTTTTTCATACTCGGGATCATACATCGGCGTATAGAGAATGCGGTGGATGGTCGTCGCGGGTACACCTCTATTGCGCAATACGCTCGCAGCTTTGTTGGTGGGGGCCAGAATCGCCAAGGTCCGGCGGTCTTTGCGCGCGCGGGGTTCATAGTCTCCCGACACGATGTTCAGCCCCGCATCTTTCAACGCATGATACAGCTGCGCCAAAAGCAAGGTTTTGCCAGATCCGGCCTTGCCAATGACAGCGGCGATATTGTCTTTGCCCTCGCGCGGCGGGGTCACGATCCCATTGGCCAGATCCACGCCCGCAGAGCGCAGAATCTCACTGATGGTATCATAGGCCTGGGCCTGATCTTCGGAATAGGAAATTGGCGTCTGTGACATGCCTTTGTTTAGCCAATGGCTTGCCATGGGGCCAGAGCTATTGCGCGCACTCGGATGCCGGGAGCAAATTAATTGCCCCCGGCGGGTCTTTTACCGTGCAACCGCAAGGGTCTCTTCAATCGTGCGCAGCCCGCGGCGGGGCGCTTGCACCAATACAGACATATTGCCCGGCAGATGCTCATTGCGGCGCATTTTCATATGCGCTTCCGGCAGATCGTTCCAATCAAAGGTTTCAGACAAGCAAGGGTTAAGCTTGTCTTCACACATCAAGCGATTGGCCGCAGCCGCCTGCTTAAGGTTGGCAAAATGAGAGCCTTGAAGGCGTTTTTGATGCATCCACATATAGCGCACATCCAGGGTCAAATTGTAACCGGTCGTCCCTGCACAGATCACCACCATACCGCCTTTTTTGCACACGAAGGTTGAGACAGGAAAGGTGCTTTCGCCGGGATGCTCAAACACCAGGTCGGGGTTGTTTCCCTTGCCTGTGATCTCCCAAATCGCGGCGCCGAACTTGCGAGCCTCTTTAAACCAAGTGGCGTATTCAGGGGTGTTGACCGTGGGCATTTGTCCCCAGCAATTGAAATCGCGGCGGTTGATCACGCCTTTTGCGCCGAGCCCCATGACAAAATCACGTTTGCTTTCGTCACTGATGACACCAATCGCATTGGCACCAACCACATTGGCCAGCTGCACGGCATAAGAGCCCAACCCGCCCGATGCACCCCAGATCAATACGTTTTGCCCCGGTTTCAGCTCATGCGGCGCATGACCAAAGAGCATTCGGTAGGCGGTGGCTAGGGTCAGCGTGTAGCAGGCGCTTTCTTCCCAGGTTTGATGCTTCGGACGCGGCATCAATTGTTGGCTTTGAACCCGAGTGAACTGGCTGAACGAGCCATCGGGGGTTTCATAGCCCCAAATGCGCTGTGAGGTCGAATACATCGGATCACCGCCATTGCATTCCTCGTCATCCCCATCATCTTGATTGCAATGGATCACGACCTCATCGCCCAGTTTCCAACGGGTCACTTTTGAGCCCACAGCCCAGACGATGCCCGACGCGTCAGACCCCGCGATGTGATAGGGTTGCTTATGGCCATCAAAGGGGCTGATTGGCACGCCCAAAGCGGCCCAAACTCCATTATAGTTAATACCAGCCGCCATCACCAAGACCAAAACGTCGTAATTGTCCAATTCAGGCACGTCCAAAACCTCTTGCAACATGGCCGTATCTGGCTCGCCATGACGCTCTTTGCGAATGGCCCAGCCATACATTTGTTTCGGAACATGACCCAAGGGCGGCATTTCGCCCATGTCATAGAGATCTTTTTTCTCCGCGGTATAGGCGGTCAAGGGTGAGTTTGAATCCAATGGCATGAGAAGCCCCTTACGATATTGCTGCGATGCAGAATCAACCTGCACTTCAATGGATAAAATCCATCACGCAATATTGCAACCAATTTTCGTATTAATTTGTAATTTAATTACTCACGTAATTTTTCTGATATATGGGACAGGCTGGCGGCATAATAGGGGAGCACAGATTTGCCCTTCTCAGTAATGACATAACGCCCCCCATCCTGCACAATCAGCTTGCGCTGCATCAAATTTAAAACGCCCGCTTCCGCCGCCTCGGCCCAGGCCTCTGGAGTGGCTTGCAAATACTCCGGCTCAACTGCCTGCATGACCTCCACAAATGCGGCAGTAAGCTCCAGCGCCCGCAGTGGCGCTTTATGAATTAATATCAATGAGATTAGAGGAACAGGCAGAACAGGAATGCCGGCCTCCACCTGGGCCATGATCTCGCGCGCCAGAACAGGAGAAGAGATCCCGCCCGTCTGTTTGTGAAACGCCGACAGGCTCACCGGCGCGCCAAAATGAACAGCCGCATAACCAAAGCGCCGATAGCGGCCCGTCAACCACAACCAAAACTGCTGTGCCAAAAAACGCGCGATGACGGAAATATTGGCACCAAAACGCCTTTCTCCGCGCTTGCCAGCAGCGAGAAGAATGTAATCCTCCAAGACCCGATCGTAATTGATCGAGACTGGCACGAATATGACATCTCGGCCCTTTGGTTCCCACCCAGCGATGACATAATTCAGAAACCCCATCCGCGGCGGTGCCAAACGCCCATCCAAGGACAGGCCACCCTCTGGAAACACCGCTTGTGTCACGCCGCCCTGCGTCGCCATCTGGACATAGCGGGCCAGAACCCGCCGATAAAGCAACCCACGCGATTTGCGGCGAATAAAAAACGCACCCATCGCGCGAATGAGTAGGCTAATCGGCCAGATCCGTGCCCATTCGCCCACCGCATAAGACAATGCAGAGCGTTTTGAGGCCAGATAAGTCACCAGAACATAATCCATATTTGAGCGATGGTTCATGACAAACACCACAGTTGCCTTAGGATCCAAACCGCTCAAAACATCCTCAAAACGGCCAATGCGTACCCTATAGAGCGTCTCGCTGAGAAAGCGGGCAATGGTGCTGGCGACGGTGAAATAGACCGTCGCACTGAAGGACGGCACGATCTCCCGCGCGTATTTCTGCGCCTCTTGAAAAGCGACATTTTCAGGGATGCCCTCCTTGCGGGCGTGATCATTGACCGCCTGCATCACATCGGGATGATAGAGCAATCTTTGAATCATATCATGGCGCCGGGCTAATTTGAACGGTTCAATCGGACGGTCCAGCCGCGCGTTTAATTGGCTGACCACCCGCTCCATTCTGCGCCGGAAAAACCACCGCACAGAGGGGATCAAAGCACGCTCCAAAGCGGCAATCGCAGCGAAAATCGCCGCGATCACTACAAACCACATCGGAAGCTCAATTGTCTCAAACATCCGGCCAATCTGCCTGAAATGGCAGATATGCGCCAGATGGCAAAATTGCCGCGTTGCAGCGAATTGACAGGGTGGGATTATTCCGCCATTAAGTGCTAATGCGCAATTATATTTCGCACACAAGAAGGAGAGGCCCGTTATGACCCAAGTGCAAAAAGATCGTCCCTGGTTGTTTCGAACATATGCAGGCCATTCTACGGCCGAGGCTTCTAATGCGCTCTATCGCTCCAATCTCGCCAAAGGGCAAACGGGCCTGTCCGTGGCCTTTGATCTGCCGACACAAACGGGCTATGACAGCGATCATATTTTGGCGCGCGGCGAAGTGGGCAAAGTGGGCGTCCCCGTCAGCCATTTGGGGGATATGCGCACGCTCTTTGCCGACATCCCCCTCGATCAGATGAACACCTCAATGACCATCAATGCCACAGCGCCTTGGCTGCTGGCGCTCTATATCGCCGCAGCCGAGGAGCAAGGCGCCGATATCAGCGCGCTGCAAGGTACAGTGCAAAACGACATAATTAAGGAATATTTGAGCCGAGGCACCTATATTTGCCCGCCCAAGCCCTCCTTGCGGATGATCACCGACATCGCCGCCTACACGCGCGCACATCTGCCCAAATGGAACCCGATGAACGTCTGCTCATACCATCTGCAAGAGGCCGGCGCGACACCCGAGCAAGAACTGGCCTTTGCCCTCGCCACAGCGACTGCGGTTTTGGATGACCTCAAAGGCAAGGTACCCGAAGAACATTTTGGCCAAATGGTTGGGCGGATCAGCTTTTTCGTGAACGCCGGCATCCGTTTTGTCACTGAAATGTGCAAAATGCGGGCTTTTGTTGATCTTTGGGACGAGATCTGCCGCGACCGCTACGGGGTGAGTGATCCTAAGATGCGGCGTTTCCGCTATGGCGTGCAGGTCAATTCTTTGGGTCTGACCGAACAACAACCCGAAAACAACGTCTATCGCATCTTGATTGAAATGCTGGCGGTCACCCTGTCCAAAAAAGCCCGCGCCCGGGCTGTGCAATTGCCCGCTTGGAATGAGGCCTTGGGCCTGCCGCGCCCTTGGGATCAGCAGTGGTCTCTACGGATGCAACAAATTATGGCCTTTGAAACCGATCTTTTGGAATATGAGGATCTGTTTGACGAAAACCCCGCCGTTGAGCGCAAAGTCGCATCCCTCAAGGACGGCGCACGGGCCGAGCTGGCGTTGATCGATTCCATGGGCGGCGCCGTCGAGGCGATCGAATATATGAAGTCGCGTTTGGTCGAGTCCAATGCGGCCCGCATTGGTCAGATTGAGAGCGGGGATATGACTGTGGTCGGGGTCAACGCTTATCAAAGCGGCGAAGCCAGCCCGCTCACCGCAGGCGACGATGCGATCATGACAGTGGACCCCAAGAACGAAGCCGAGCAAATCGCGCGGCTCACCCGCTGGCGCGCGGCACGAGATGCGCAGGCGGTGAACGAGGCCCTTCGGGATCTGCGCGCCGCCGCCCTCGATGGCAGCAATATTATGCCGCCCTCTATTGCCGCCGCAAAAGCCGGGGTAACCACGGGCGAATGGGGCGATGTGCTGCGCCAAGCCTTCGGTCAATATAGAGGCCCCACAGGCGTCAGCGCCACCCCGTCCAATCGTACCGAAGGTTTAGATGAGATTCGCGATCAAGTCGCGGCAGTCAGTGATCGGCTGGGACGCAAGCTGACTTTTTTGATGGGAAAACCGGGTCTGGATGGGCATTCCAACGGAGCCGAACAAATCGCCACCCGTGCGCGTGATTGCGGGATGGAGATTTCTTATGAAGGCATCCGCCTCACGCCGGACGAAATCATCACAGCCGCGCGCGATGGCGCGGTGCATGTGATCGGCCTGTCTATTCTCTCAGGCTCACATATGCCCCTGATGCAAGAGTTGATGTCCAAGCTGCGCGCGGCCGAGCTGACCCATATTCCGGTGATCGTCGGCGGGATTATTCCCGATGAGGATGCACAGAAGTTGCGGGCCATGGGAATAGCGCGCATCTATACGCCAAAGGACTTTGAGCTCAACCGGATCATGTTCGATATCGTCGCCCTTGCCGATCCCGGTCCAGGCAATATTGCGGCGCAATAGCAAGGCGTTAGTAAAAACTCTGCGGATCAATATCAATCGACAAGCGGAGGGAGTTTGGCAGCTTGAATAGGGCTGTCCAAGCGGTCAAAGCCGCTTGAATAGGGGCGTTTTTTTCTGCCTTAATTAAGAGCCGTACCCTATGGCGCCCACGGATGCGGGCAATTGGAGCTGGGGCCGGTCCAAAAATCTGTGCACCGATCTGTGTCAAAGGCTGACAATTGCGCGCCATGGCCTGCCCAACCTCAAAGGCCTCCTGCGCATCGGGTGAGGATAATACAACCCCGACCAAGCGGCCATAGGGTGGCACGCCGGCTTGTGCGCGGGCTTGCGCTTCGGCGCTCCAAAAGGCCTCTTCATCCCCATCCAGAATTGCGCGGATGACCGGGTGCTCTGGCTGATGGGTTTGCAGGGCCGCCACCCCCGGCTTGTCGGACCGTCCAGCGCGACCGGCCACTTGACGCATCAGCTGGAAGGTTCGTTCTGCGGCGCGCAGGTCCGAACCTTGAAGCCCTAAATCTGCGTCAATCACCCCAACCAAGGTTAACTTTGGGAAGTTATGCCCTTTGGCGACCAGCTGCGTGCCAATGATCACATCCACCTCCCCGGCGGCAAGTTTGGCGATTTGCTCTTTCAATGCGCGCGCTGAGCCAAATAAATCAGAGGAGAGAACCGCGACTTTCGCCTCGGGGAAAAGCGCTGTGGCCTCCTCGGCCAATCGCTCCACACCGGGCCCCACCACAGCCAAACGGTCTTCTGCCGCACAACTGGGGCAAATTTTTGGCACCGGTTTGCTTTCGCCACATTGGTGACACATTAGGCGCTTGAGAAAGCGATGCTCGACCATCCGCGCATCGCAATGATCGCAACCCACTTGATTGCCACAAGCCCGGCAGAGCGTGATGGGCGCATAACCGCGGCGATTGATAAAGAGCAAGGATTGCTCCCCTGCCTGAATGCGTGCCTCAACCATCTTTTGCAGGCGGGGGGATATCCAACGATCTGCAGGCAGCGTTTCTTGCCGCATATCAATCGCCATCATCTCAGGCAAAACTGACGCTCCAAAGCGGCTTTTCAGTTCAATTTTCGTATATTTTCCGGCCTCGACATTGGCCCAACTTTCGAGACTGGGCGTGGCGCTGGCCAGCACCACCTGCCCGCCAACCAAAGACGCGCGCAGCACGGCCATGTCGCGCGCGTTATACAGCACGCCGTCCTCTTGCTTGTAGCTGCTGTCGTGTTCCTCATCGACAACGATCAGCCCCAAATCTTGAAAGGGTAGAAACAAAGCCGACCGGGCCCCCACGACCATTTGCGCATGACCTTGCCCCACCATTTTCCAAGTGCGGCGCCGCTCTGTCATGGTCACACCCGAATGCCATTCCGCCGGGCGTGCGCCAAAGCGGGCCTCAACCCGGGTCAAAAATTCTGCTGTCAAAGCGATTTCAGGCAACAAGACCAAGGCCTGTCGCCCCTCGTTGAGGCAGCTTGCCACCGCCTCCAAATAGACCTCCGTTTTGCCCGATCCAGTGACACCTTTCAAAAGCGTCGTGCGATAGCCCGCGGAATTTGCCTGCAATTGCGCAACCGCTGCGGCCTGATCTTCTGACAGGCTCTTGCCGGGCAAGCTTGGGTTTAAATGCGCAAAGGGCATATCTTGCGGCGTGGCCAGCTCCTCCACCGCCCCCAGTTTCACCAGGCCTTTAACCACCGATGAGGTGACGCCTGCCGCATCGGACAATTCCTTGAGTGTGAAACTCAGCTCAGCAAATTCTTCCAAAACCGCGAGCACTTTTTGCCGCGCATCGGTCATACGGGCCTCGGTCTGTGCACCCAAACGGTAAACCTGCCGCATCGAGGGCGGATCTCCCAAGCCCGGCGCGCGCGTGGCCAGGCGCAGCATTTTCGACATAGGTGTGAGCGTATACTCCGAGACCCGACGCAAGAATTCTGCCATACTCTGTTGCATGGGCGCCACATCAAGCACGCGGATCACCGAGCGGATCTTGGCGTGGTCATAATCCCCCGCGCCGGCCCGCCAGACGACACCCAAGACCTTGCGCGGTCCCAAGGGCACCTCAACAAAGGCCCCCTGCCAGCATCCCCCTTCAGGCGCCTTATAATCCAGCACCCGATCCAGCGGTTGGCTGGTTAAGACGGCAACCAAATCACCTTGATGAAAGAATTGAGGCTCTGACACAGCATTTCCTTAACAGCAGGGCTTTCAGTACCCTAAAAACTCCGATAAAGCTTGCCCCAACGAAGGCCAACCTATCAAGGACATACGCCATGAAATTTTTTGTTGATACTGCTGAAATAGACGCAATTGCCGAATTGAACGATTTGGGCATGGTCGACGGGGTGACGACCAACCCCTCTTTGATCTTGAAATCTGGCCGTGATATCATTGAAGTTACACGCGAAATTTGCGAATTGGTCTCCGGTCCGGTTAGCGCAGAAGTGGTTGCGACCAAAGCGGAAGATATGATCGCCGAAGGGCGTAAGCTGGCGGAAATTGCGCCGAACATCACCGTCAAACTGCCGCTGACTTGGGACGGGCTCAAAGCCTGTAAGACCTTGTCGGGTGAAGGCAAAATGGTGAATGTCACCCTCTGCTTCAGCGCCAACCAAGCACTTTTGGCCGCCAAGGCTGGAGCCACCTTCATCAGCCCCTTCATTGGCCGCCTGGATGATGTGAACATCGACGGTATGGATTTAATCGCAGATATCCGCCAAATTTATGACAACTTTGGTTTCGATACACAAATTTTGGCCGCTTCTATCCGCACAGTGAACCATGTCACGCAATCGGCCTTGATTGGGGCAGATGTGATCACAGCGCCGCCAAATGTGATCAAATCCCTGGCCAATCATCCATTGACCGACAAGGGTTTGGAGCAATTTATGTCAGATTGGGCAAAAACAGGGCAGAAAATTCTCTAACCTATGGTAAGCCTGTCTCCATGCAATGGGGACCGCCATCGCATAAGTGAATGGGACAGCCATGACACCGCAAACCGCAGCGCAGGCCGAAGAAATCTTGCGCGATATCATCACCCAGAATCCACGGATCGTTCTAGACGCCCCGGAGGTGATGCGCGCATTACTGACGGCCCATGATGAGACTTTGGGTCAAAATATTGTGGACTTGCGCAGCGTGGCCATGCACCGGCTTGAAGCGCAATTGGGCCGGCTGGAAGAAACCAACCGCTCCGTTATTGCGGCCGCTTACGACAACCTCGCCGGCACGCAGCAAATCCATCGCGCCTTGCTGAAAATCATGGAGCCGACCGATTTTGGCGGGTTCTTGACCATGATTGGCGCAGAGATGGTCGATATTTTGCGGATCGACTATGCCTGTTTGATTCTGGAAACGCAGACTCAAAGTCCCGATCCCAACCTCGCGCCGCTTGGCCCTGTTGTGAAACCGGCCCCGATCGGCTTTGTCTCCCATTACCTGTCCCAAAACTTAGAAGCCAAGGTGACCCTGCGCACGGTCACAAAGCCGGATGTTTTTGTCTACCCTGAAGCCACTGGGCCTGTGGGGTCTGAGGCTTGTTTGCAGCTGGATTTTGGCGCCGGCACCCTGCCCGGACTTTTGGTCCTTGGCGCCAAGGATGCCGAGCAATTTTCCCCCGCCCAGGGAACAGATTTGTTGACATTCTTTGCAACAATCTTTGAACGCGCCCTGCGCCGGTGGCTGACATAGGGGGCGATGATGTCACAGAGGCCTGACCTCACCTTGATATCACCGGCTATTCGCGATGCCATGGAGCATTGGCTGTCTCACGAGCGCGCTTTAAAATCTGCGGCTGACAATACCCTTAGCGCCTACGCAACCGACGTGGCTGGATTTACCGCCTTCATGGCCCAACATCGCGGCGGACGGCAGGGGCTGTCGTCTCTGGCCGCCATCGCCACACGCGATATGCGCGCGTGGATGGCACATGAGCGCGGCCGCGGAGTGAGCAGCCGCAGTTTAGCGCGATCTCTCTCTGCGGTGAAAACCTTCTTTCGTTGGCTCGCCGAGCGCCATGCGCTTGCGCCAACCGCCGTTTTATCGGCACGCGCGCCAAAATTCGAACGCAAACTGCCCCGTCCTTTGACCGAAGATGCCGCTCATGAAATGATTGAGACCGTCGAGATGCAGGCCCAAGAGGATTGGATCGCCGCTCGCGATGCGGCAGTATTAACCCTGCTCTATGGTTGCGGCCTGCGGATATCGGAGGCCCTCGGATTAACCGGGGCAGATCACCCATTGCCCGATGTCCTGCGCATCACCGGAAAAGGCGGCAAGCAAAGATTGGTGCCGGTCCTGCCGGTGGCCCGCGCCGCTGTCACGCGGTATGTGGAGCTCTGCCCCTTTGACATCAGAGCAAAGGATCCGATCTTTCGAGGAAAGCGCGGCGGGGCATTGGGGCCAGGAATGGTTCAAAAATCCATGCGCATGGCTCGGATGCAATTGGGTCTGCCGGCAAGTGCCACCCCCCACGCCATGCGCCACTCCTTTGCCACACATCTGCTCAGCGCCGGCGGTGACCTGCGCACCATCCAAGAGCTGCTGGGCCATGCTTCGCTCTCGACCACGCAAACCTATACCGCGGTTGACAGCGGGCGATTGATGGACATTTACAACGCCGCCCACCCCAAAGCTTGATTGCCACCGGCTGAGAATTGCGCCTATATGGGAGCATGGATATTCGATTAAAAGCCTTGGCAGTTCACTTGCTGACTGCAACCGGAGCTGTTTTTGCCATGTTGGCAATGCTGGAAGCGGTCAATGAAAAATGGGACATGATGTTTGTCTGGCTTGTGGTGGCGTTTTTCGTCGATGGAATCGATGGTCCCTTAGCCCGTCGCTATGATGTCAAAACCAATGCCCCACTCTTCGATGGGGTGCTGCTCGATTTAATCATCGATTACCTCACCTATGTGTTCATTCCTGCCTATGCCCTCTTTGCCAGCGGCTTGCTGGCTGGGTGGTCGGGATGGGTGGCGATCATTGTCATCACTTTCGCCAGCGCGATGTATTTCGCAGATCAGCGTATGAAGACAAAAGACAATTCCTTTCAGGGCTTTCCAGGCGCTTGGAATATGGCGGTGATTGTCATCTTTGCCACCGAACCCAACCATTGGGTCATTCTTGCGGCGGTGGCGCTCCTGGCCATTTCAATGTTCCTGCCACTCAAATTTGTCCACCCCGTGCGCACGGAGCGCTGGCGCCCTCTGACCCTGCCCATTGCTTTGGCCTGGGTGGGCTTCGCCGCTTGGGCCGCTTGGGGCAATTTCACCGAGGTTTATTTGGCCAATCTGGGCTTGGTGGCCTGTTCGGCCTATCTTCTCTTTGCCGGCATTGCTCAGCAAATGAGTGCGAAACCTTAGAGACGGGTAAGAATTACCCCTGCAACGATCACCAGACCGGCCAAAATTTTGGTCGGCCCCATTGTGTCGCGAAAGAACAACCAACCCAACAGCATCGCGAATAGGATGGAGCTTTCACGCAAAGCGGTGACCAGGGCAATTGGCGCTTTCGTCATCGCCCAAACCACAAGCGCGTAAGCGATAAAAGAAGCAAACCCGGCCAAAAGCCCAAGCGCAATCTGCCCACCGCCGCGCGGAAGAACCGAACGACCGCGTAATGCCAATATTACAGGGGTGTAAAACACCGCAGAGAGAACCAGCAACCACGAGACATAGGCCAGCGCATCCCCCATCACCCGCGCGCCCATCCCATCCACCAGCGAATAGCCCGCCGTCGCGGCCGCAGACCCAAGCGCCAGCGGAATGAGCCTGCGATCCTCACCCGAGCTGAACACCCCATGCGCCATCAGGACAATCCCCAGTCCCAAAACCAATATCCCCAGCAGATCCAACCCGCGCAGCGAGTCAATGCCGAATGACAGGCTCACGATCAGAACGATCATCGGCGCAGCCCCCCGGGCAATGGGGTAGACCCGGCTTAAATCGCCACGCTCGTAGGCAAGGCCTAAAAACAGTTGGTAAAACATATGAATAAGGCCCGAGGCGATGAGCCAGAGCCAAGCCGTGCCCTGCGGCAGCGAAACAAAGGGGAGAATGCAAAGCCCAAAGAAGGCATGAGCCAAAGTCAAAAGCAGCATGCCCGATTGCTTGTTTTGTCCAGTTTTGACCAAAGCATTCCAGCCGGCATGCAGCAGCGCGGCAAACACCACCGAGCTGAACACCAGCCCAGTCACAGCGCCCTCACAAAATAAAGGGAAGCGGGGCGCAGAGGGCGCCCCGCCGCAAAATCACAGCTCGCCCTAGCGCAACGCCGCATCGCAGCGCCCACAGACACCGGCGTGACTGTGTTGACCCACATCGGGCAAAATTTTCCAACACCGCTGGCATTTTTCACCGCTGGCTTTCGCAAAGGACACCGCCACCCTATCTGTGTCTTCTAAGACAAAGGCAGCCTCTGGCGCGGCTTGGGTCGAAATTTCAATGCCAGATGTGATACACAAATCGGCAAAACTCACAGACTTCAACACCTCGGCCACCTCTGCGGATACATAGACCACGGGTGCGGCCTCAAGGCTGGAGCCGATGTTCTTTTCACGCCGCTGCACTTCCAGGGCGCCGGTCACCACACGGCGCACCTTGCGGATGCTGGACCATTTCTCAGCCAAATCCGGATTGGACCAGCGCGATGGGGTCTGCGGCATGTCTTGCAAATGCACCGAACTGCCCTCCTCCGGGTGGCGCTCCAGCCAAACCTCTTCCATCGTGAAGGTCAGAACCGGCGCCAGCCAAGTCGTCAAACGGTGATAGAGAATATCCAAAACCGTCCGAGCCGCCCGGCGTTCTGCGGTATCGCCATCGCAGTAAAGCACGTCTTTGCGAATATCGAAGTAGAATGATGACAGATCCACGGTCGCAAATTGGAACAAGGCTTGGAAAACCCCTTGGAAGTCATAGGCTGAGTAGCCTTCCCGGACGGTGGCATCCAATTGCGCCAAACGATGCAATACCCATTGCTCCAGCTCAGGCATTGCCTCAGGCGCCACCTGATCTGACGGGGTGAAATCCGCCAGAGAGCCCAGCATAAACCGCATTGTATTGCGCAACCGTCGATAGCTATCGGCCACACCTTTGAGGATCTCCGGCCCAATCCTAAGATCACTGGTATAATCGGATTGCGCCACCCAAAGACGCAAAATATCCGCGCCATATTGCCGGGTCACATCCTCAGGCGAAACGGTATTGCCGATGGATTTGGACATCTTCATGCCCTTTTCATCCAGCGTGAACCCATGGGTCAACACGCCCCGATAAGGCGCGCGGCCCTGGGTGCCGCAAGATTGCAGCATTGAGGAATGAAACCATCCTCGATGTTGGTCTGTACCTTCAAGATAGAGATCGGCCAAGCCATCATCAGACCCATCTGCCCGGTCGCGCAACACAAAAGCATGCGTGGATCCGCTGTCAAACCAAACGTCCAAGATGTCGAACACCTGCGTGAAGTCCTCGGGTGCCACAATCCCGCTCAAGAAGCGCTCTTTCGCGCCCTCTTTATACCAAGCATCGGCTCCTTCGGCCTCAAAAGCCTCTAACACGCGGGCATTAACCTCTTCATTGCGCAGCAGATAATCGTCATCCGTGGGCAGGCTGCCGTTTTTGGTAAAACAGGTTAATGGCACGCCCCAGGCGCGCTGGCGCGACAACACCCAATCGGGCCGGGCTTCGATCATGGAATACAACCGATTGCGCCCGGTCGGCGGAGTCCAAGTGACAAGCTCATCAATGGAGGTCAGCGCCCGCTCGCGGATGGTCTTGCCATAGGTGTCTTGCCCATCGTTGACCGGCTTGTCGACGGCAGCAAACCATTGCGGCGTATTGCGATAGATCACAGGCGCCTTAGAGCGCCAGCTGTGCGGGTAGCTGTGCTTGATTTTGCCACGCGCCAACAAACCACCCACTTCGGCCAGTTTCTCAATAATCGCGCCATTGGCGTTGCCCTCTTTGCCATTGGGCTTGAGGATCGCCTTGCCGCCAAAGAATGGAAGATCCGCGCGAAAACGCCCATCTTCCATCACGTTATAGGTGATCACCTGCTCCAACATGCCCAAGTCGCGGTAGAGCTCAAACTCTTCCATGCCGTGCGAGGGTGCACAATGCACAAATCCCGTGCCTTCACTGTCGGTGACAAAATCAGCCGCGCGGAAGTCGCGAATATCATCCCATTCGCCCGCGCCGCCTTCAACACCGTGCAACGGGTGAAGCAGCTGAATCTTCGCCAAATCCTCGGAGGTGATATCACAAAGGCGGCGATACATCGACGGATCAAGACGCGCACGGCCCAAGACATCTTCGGCCAGTGCATCTGACAAAATAAACCGCTCGCCGATCCGGGCCCAGCATTCCTCAGGCCGGCCGATCACCTCATACAGCCCGTAGGAAATTCCCGCGCCATAGACCACCGCCTTATTCGACGGCATGGTCCAGGGCGTGGTGGTCCATATCACAACTTTCGCACTGTCTAATGTCGCATCACCCGTGCCAACCACTTGAAATTTCACCCAAACGGTGAAGCTTTCCTTGTCGTGATATTCCACCTCAGCTTCCGCCAGGGCCGTTTTCTCCACAGGCGACCACATCACAGGTTTTGACCCTTGATACAGGGTGCCATTCATCAAGAATTTCTGAAATTCCGCCGCGATCACCCGTTCCGCATGAAAATCCATCGTCAAATACGGATTTTCCCATTTGCCGGTGATGCCCAGTCGCTTGAATTCATCGCGCTGGATATCGACCCAACCGGCGGCAAATTCGCGGCATTCCTGACGAAATTCGACCACAGGAACCGCGTCTTTATCGCGGCCTTTTTTGCGGTATTTCTCTTCTATTTTCCACTCAATCGGCAGCCCGTGACAATCCCAACCTGGGATATAGCGCGCATCTCTGCCCATCATTTGCTGCGAGCGCACCACCATATCTTTGAGGATCTTATTGAGCGCATGACCAATGTGCAGGTTGCCATTGGCATAGGGCGGCCCGTCATGCAGGGTAAAGCTCTCACGCCCTGTTTTCTCGCGCAATCGGTCATAGATGCCGATCTCTTCCCAACGGGCCAGCCATTCAGGTTCGCGTTTTGGCAGGCCGGCACGCATGGGGAAATCTGTCTTAGGCAGATTGAGGGTGTCTTTGTAGTCAGGTGTTTGCTCGGACATATCTCGTCTCATCTTTAATAAACTGGGGAAAGGCGGCGCGGTGGGCTCCAACGCCTTTGGCCCGGCAGCTGCATTGTCACAGTGCCGGGGATATAATTCGTAGAATGATCAATATCCGTTCCATCTCGCGCCGGTTATAGGCCCCTCTGTGCCGCTGCACAACTGGCTTGACGCAGAGAGTTTGCCGCAGGGCAGAAAATTCCCTTCAGCGCGTCCGATCCGACAGGAAAACGCCCAAGAGTGCCCGCTTCATGAGGCCCGTCACACTGGGGGATGCCCCCGGCTGAAAGGCAAGGGGGCGGCACAGCTGCATGGCTGCAACCCCCACCCGCGCGGTCAAAGCCCCATTGATGACACCTTCGCCGAATTTTCTGGAAAACTTGGCCAAAACAGACCCTCCCGCAACCGACCCAATGAGATCATCACCAATGGCCACAGCCCCCGTTGCAATCACATGGGCCAAGACCAGACGCGTCAAACGCCAACTGCCAAAAAATCCTGAACGGCCGCCATATATCTCAGCAATCTTGCGGATCATGCGCAGATTGGTGACCAGAGTTGCGACCACATCCACCAAGGCGAGCGGCATCAAAGCGGTGAGGGTCGTGACCTGCCGGGCCGCGGCCTCGATCGTTTGCTCGGCCAAACGGTCCAAAGGCGATAGCAGCGCGCGTTCTGCCGCCTCCATCATCCCATCGGCATCAAATATGTCTGGTTTTTGCTCCGAAAAACGGGCCATCTGCCAACGCAGCTCCTCCCGGCCACGGTAGAGTGCCTCAAGCTCGGCACAGACAAACTGCGCCTCGGCCAGCACCCCAGACCCGCGCGCAGCGCTGGCCCTTTGCTGAATTTGATCAATCCGCGTCAAACGGCGCAGGGCCGAGATTTCCTTGCCGACCAAGACCAAGGTCGCAACGCTGGCACCCACCAATAAGGCAACGGCCAACCACCCCAGGGCGGGAAAGCGCACGATCAGCCCGGTCAGAAATTCCCAGATGGCCAGGCACATACTCATCACCACAAAGGCGCTGAAAAACCCAAAAGCCCAGCGCAGCGCCCGGCCAGGACGGCGACCGAGCAGCAGCGTTGTCGCCTGAAAACTGGTCGAGCGCTGCCCCGCATCCAGCCCCGCCTCAGGGATGGGAGGGGCGGTTTCCGGCGTCACATCTTGATCTGATGCCGGCAGCTCTACAACCAAAGGCGCATTGCGTTTCTCATCCATGGGTCTGCCTCCAACACAGCATCATATCAGGCAGGTTGTAATCATTATCCTGCCCATCACTGGTCTCCACCACCTGAAAGCCCAAGCTGCGATAAAACCCCTGCGCCCTCCGGTCACTTTGAAACACCCAAAGCCGAAGCTGGTCACATTGGGATTGCGCATAGCTCATGGCCGCGCGCCCAAACCCGCGCCTTTGAAACTGCGAACGAATATAAAGCGATTGCACGATATCCCTTTCCAGAGCCAAAAATCCAACGCACTGCCCCCGCCAGTGCAACATCGTCACCTCAGAGTGATCCAGCAAGACACGGCCATAATCGGCCCGCTCCACCGGATCATGCACCGGAGGAATCCAGCTGTTCGCAAGATACCATTCCTCCAAAATTGCGCTGATCTCTGTGGCATCAGACAGGTCAGCCCGAGTGAAATGCAGGCTCACAAGACATCTCCAATCAAAAATTGCAGAGCTCGATCCAGGCGGATATGGGGCGGTCCGTAGCCCGGCGGCAAAGACAATGGCGCCGGAGCAAAGGCTTGATCGTGAAACGCACCCTCCTCCCACTGCGAAACGCCGGCCCGGGCTTGCGCCATAACCCGCGCGGGCGAGGCTGGAAACTCCCCGGGATAAAATCCCACGGTCTTACCAGACCCCAGCGCCAAGCCCTTTACGGCAGGCAAGCTTTGCCCGTGCCTATCCAAATCAATCTCAACCGTATTGCGCAGGGCCGCCATCGCGATTGAGCTGGTCAAGGCTCCCTTGAACCGCGCCGTGTCCCGCGCCGATTGCGTGAGCGCGGCCACCAAATCTTGCAATGCGCCATGCTGTAGGTGATGCAAGTGATCGGCCTTTGAGGCGGCAAATAAAATCCGGTCGATGCGCCGCCCGCGCAGCAATTCGCGCAAAAATCCCCGCTTTCCTGGACGAAACGCCCTCAAAATGCCTGTCATCGCCTGCTCAAGATCCGCGACGGCGGCCGGGCCGTCCGACAAGCTCTTCAGCAGATCCACCAAAACAATTTGCCGATCCAATTTCGCAAAATGATCGCGAAAGAACGGCTTCACGATCTTCTCCTGATAGGCCTCAAATCGCCGCTGCATTTCCGCACGCAAAGACCGCTTATCGCCCGCGCTCTTGGGCAAAGGCGCAAAGGTCAACACGGGGGAGCCGGCCAAATCACCAGGCAAAAGCATGCGCCCCGGGGTTAAATTTGAAAACCCTGCTTGCCGCGCCGCTGTGAGATAGGCCGCATAGGCTTTGGCCAATTGGGAGGCACTGACATCATCAAAGGGTTTTGCGCCGTCAACCGTGTTCAGTTTGGCGCAATATTCACTGGCCTGCGCGCGTCCTTCAGCCGATTGCAACGCTTGCTCTGACCACTGATCATAGGTCAAATCCAATAACCCCAAATCAAGCAGCCATTCGCCGGGATAATCCACAATGTCCAGATGCACCGTTTTTGGCGGCGCCATGGCCGCGAACATCCCCTGCGGCGCGAGTTTGAACGACAGGCGCAACTGGCTGATGGTTTGGGTGCCTGGTGGCCATTGCGGCGCGGGGCGCAGTAAAGAATCGAGATTGGCCTCATAGTCAAAGCGCGCCAGCGTATCATCGGGCTGAGGCTGCAAAAAACTGGCCTGAATGCGCCCCTCACTGGCGGCCAAGAGCTGCGGCATCCGCCCTCGGTTGAGCAGATTGGCCACCAAAGAGGTGATGAACACAGTTTTTCCCGCACGGCTGAGCCCGGTCACCCCAAGCCGGATAACCCGATCAGTGAAACGCCCGGAGACCGCACCAACTGCGCTGCCTGCAGCATTGCCCAGGCGATCTGTCACTGAAGTTAAAACCATAGGGTCCCTTTGTCTTTGTCTCATAGATAGGAAGCTGTGTCCGCTTTGCCTAGGCTTAAACTGTCCCATGCGCGCATCTAAAAGACCTCTGCATAACGCCATTTCGACACGAAATGAGGGCAGCGCCTGCCGGGCGGCAGGCAGGCGCAGCCCGGTGTTGCCACCGGGCAAAGTGTTTTGGCTTGGCGGTTGGGTTATGCAGAGGTCTTTCCAAGCAATTCCAGTCAGGCTTTGCGGCAATTGCCAAATTCGCATGTACGGGGTAATGGCAGATCCATGCCTCGATATGCTCTCAAAATTGAATACCATGGCCAAGGTTTCTATGGCTGGCAGCGGCAAAATGATCTGCCCACCGTGCAAAGTGCACTGGAGCAGGCTTTGGCACAGCTTGAGCCTGATCTGCCCAGCATCGCGGCCGCCGGGCGCACCGATACGGGCGTGCATGGGCTGGGACAGGTCGCCCATTGCGACATGCGCAAAGCTTGGGATCCAATAAAACTCAAAGGCGCGCTGAATTATCACCTGAAACCCAATCGCATAGCCGTGCTCGATTGCCGGCAAGTGGATCCAGATTGGCATGCGCGCTTTTCCGCGATTGGCCGCGACTACCTGTTTCGACTTGTCTGCCGCGCGGCCCCGGTGACCCATGATGCCGGTTTGGTCTGGCAATCCAGGCACCCGCTGGATGCAGACGCCATGCGCGCTGGCGCTGCTTTTCTTGTCGGCAACCATGACTTCACGACTTTCCGCTCAACCATGTGCCAAGCGAAAAGCCCGATCAAAACCTTGGATGTCTTGGATATCACCACCCATGACTACCACGAGGGCCAAGAGATTCGCTTTCACGTCAAAGCTCGCAGCTTTCTGCACAATCAAGTGCGCAGCCTGGTTGGCACGCTTGAACGGGTCGGCGCCGGGGCTTGGCCGCCCGAGCGGGTGGCGGAGGCATTGGCGGCCTGCGACCGCGCCGCCTGCGGGCCGGTTTGCCCACCCGATGGGCTCTATCTTGAACATGTGCGCTATGAACAGGACGTGTTCAACTAGCCTTAGTCAGTATCACCTAGTCATTATCACTCAAACCAGCCCCCGCCCCCGCAAGACGGGAGGCGTCGGTCTCTGGCACATAGGTCAATGCGGCGAAGCTGGCGACTTGCTGCCAAATTTCGGGCACCACTGCGCCGCGTGATACCTGCGGACGCACCGCCTCTTGTTCGGTGAAAACCACATCCGCCCCCTCCGCTGCAATCGACAGGCCGCGGGAGCGCGCGAGTGCATGGGCCAGATCACAGGCCGCCAAGCCGCAAAGACGCACCGGCTTCACCCCCAGCGCGGCCGCATCCGCACAGGCCGAAAAATCGCGCAGCAAAGCGGCACCCTGCACCGTCAGCCCGTCGGAAAAATCAAACTTCGCAGACTTCATAGGCAGGGCTAAATGCGGCAGCAAGGCGCCCAAGGCTTGCGGGCTTTCCGCCAAAGCCACGGCCACCTCTTGGGCCTGCCCCATTGGAACCCCCACGCCCCGGCAGGCTTTGAGCACCAGCATTTGCAGCTCATTGGACGAGACGATCATGGCGCAGACACCGGAAGCCACCAATCATCGCGCGCAGTGCCATCGGCCAAATCTTGCGCCAGAGGTGCCCCCTGCGCCAGGGTAATCCGGGTCCAAAGCTGCGACTTTGGATCAAATTTACTGGCCCCAAAGAAGGACAATTTGCAGCGCAGCATATCAATTGGCGCCATATCCGCATCCACCAGATTGTCGCGAATCTCCGCATATGGATTTTGGGCCAAAGCCTGCACCCGCTGCACGGCATAGCGATGCTCAGGCAATTGTGCCAAAAACTGCCAAATAGGCCCGCTGTGACCGGTTAAATCCTTGGCAAGCTCCTGAATGCGGCGCGCGATATCAAGCGGGCTTTCCCGATCTGCACCCGGCTCCGATTGGCGCTGCCCGATGCGTGGCTCCAACTTGGCTTCAGAGACATACCAAAATTGCGCGCTGGCTTGCGGATCTGTGAAATCAATCTCGGTGGCAAATGCGCAATGCTCCTGCAAAAGCCCGCGCAGCTCATCACAGCTCATCTGCGGCTGCAAAACAGGGTCAAACGGGTTGGCCATACACTCTGTCAACCCATCCACCACATCGCCAAAAGGCTCGATCAGCCAGCTGACAGCCAGTTCTTGCAAATCAAAGCTGCCTGCACGGCTACGCTCCAAAAGCGCGTCAACAGCACCCTCCTGGCACAGCCCAGCCTCGGTCAGCCCCTGCGTGAGCCGCGCCCATTCTTGCCGCAGTGTGACAATCCGCGCTTGATGCATCGGGTCAGGGATATTCCACTCAAGCAAGTGTTGCGCGGCCCGGCGCGCCAGGGCGATCAGCCTCTGTGCCACGCCTTCGTCAATCTGCGCCGCGCGCACCCGCGCCAAAGCGGTCTCACGGCAAATCATCCAGGAGTGCAGCAAGAGGGGATGCGACACCAAAAACGGCGCCATGCCCAAGCCAGTTGAATTGCCAATGCCCAATTGCCGTTTCACCCGCGCCGGAAGAGGCGCCCCCCCCATATGCTCAATCAAATCATGGGTGAAGGCGCGGATCAGCCAAACGGTGAGCATTTCGGCCATGAAGGGCCCTTCAAGCCCCGGTCGTTGCGCCACGACACGCCGATCAGCAATGCCAAACTTGCCGTTGCCGTAAACCGCCGTGGTGCGCATCAAATAGCCGATCTGATGGATCATCCCCATCGGCAAGGCGCTGCCCGCGCGCAGGGCACCGACAATCTGCTCAAACAAGCGGACGGATTTATTGGCCCGCGACAGGCAGAGATCTTTTTGTGTGAACCGGCCCGCCTCTTGCAAGGGGGCCTGGCTTGACAGACGCGCAATCTCGGCGGCATCCGGCACCCCATCATACAAGACAAAGGCCGCATCCCAAGCCTCAGCAATCACCCGGTCGGTACGCATTTCTGGGTCAAGCGGCTGGGTGATGGCAAAGAGCGAATAGCTATGCCCGCCCAAGGTCACCGTATAAACCGCGGTGCCAAACCCGTCCCCATCTATCTGCCAATGCGGCCGGCTCACCCGGCTGCCATCCGCGATCAGACGGCGGGTTAATGTGCGCAGAAACGACAGGCGCGAGGGAAACATAGACCCCATACGCCGCAAGCGCATCACCTCATCGGCCGGGCGCAAATCGGGCTGCTCGATCACAGAATCTTTCATGGCTTTACAAATGCCTCTTGCCAAAACCTCATCCAATTACCCCCCAAGAGGCCCGCGACTTCCGCCCCGGTCATGCCCGCCGCCTCTAGCCCCGGCGCCAGACCAGGAAAATCCCGATTGTCGCCAAACCAACTTGGGCAGTCCGGAAAGGCGACAGGCGGTGCGGGATGTTTACGCCAATGGCCATTACGCATCCAATTCACCACGCTGTCGGGTTGATCTTGGCACAGATCCGAGCCAATTCCAAACATCCCGGCCCCATAGCTTTGCATCATCTCCAGCGCCATTTCCGCGAAGTCAGCCAGGCTGCAATCGCTGCCGCCGCGCAGATGATGCGGATAAAGTGAAAAGCCCACCATGCCACCGCGCTCAGCCAAGGCTTGCAGCAAATCATGATGCAGGTTGCGCGGCGCGGGATGCCAAGCATCGGGGTTGGCATGGGTCACGGTGACGGGACGCGAAGAATAGGCCACCACATCCATCGCCGTTTGATGGCCCGCATGGGACAGATCAATGACCATACCGACGCGGTTCATTTCGTTGACCACTTCACGGCCAAAAGAGGTGAGACCGCTGTCATGGGGTTCAAAACAGCCAGCGCCAAGAAGGGATTGCTGATTATAAGTGATCTGGCAAAAGCGAATGCCCAATTGCGCTAGGATTTCAACCCGGCCGATATCCGCCCCAATCGCCAAAGGATTTTGCAGGCCAAATAAAATAGCGGTTTTGCCCGCAGCATTGGCCGCCCGGATCTCATCGCAGGTCACAGCCCGGGCAATCACATCGCCGCACTCCTCGAACCACCGATTCCAAACCTGCAGGTTTTGCACCACCCCAAGAAAATCTTCGTGGTATCCAACCGTCACATGAACGGCCGACAGGCGCCCAGCGCGCATTTGCTCAAAAACAGCGCGGCTGGGGGCAATATATTGGAGGGCATCTATAAACATGCCATGACAGTAATTTATCACGGCAAATTGGCAAGAGCTTGTGCGACATCAACCTTTGCAATTGCGCCATCGCCCCTGAATGGGTCACATTTCGCGTCTAGCCATGTCGCCAATATCGGTGCAATGGCAGCACTTCTTCCTGTTCAACTTCTAAAATGCGCCCCCCGAAGGCCAATAAAAATTCATCAATTCGGCGCGCTGTCATTTTGGAAGCCTGTGCACCAAGCTGAGGCACTGCCCGATCTCCCATCGCATGGAGATAGGCCGAAAGGTTGCGCAATGGCAAAACAACATCTTCCAAAGCTGGCACTGCGCCCTCCGCGCTCGGTTTGGCCACCAACTGCTGAACGCCGCCGCGCGTGAGGCGCAGGGTGACCTGCGGATGGGTCTTGGAATCGACATCTGGTTGAAAATCTTCCAGTCGCAAACCTGGCAGGTCATAGAGGAACCAATCGCGCCGGACCGGCCGGCGCTGCGCGGCGCGCAACAGCTCCTCGCCCAATTCAGCAAGGTCTTCGCGCAGCCAATCTCCACCGCCATTGGCTTCCAGCGTCAAGCGATGCCCCGGCGCTTGTAACAACACGGAAAGCAATCGCACCGCACCAGATGAGGTCAATTCGCCCGAAAATGTCAAAAAGGAGGCATTCTGTTGTAAGCTGCTCATGATATCGCCCCAAAGTTAATAAAACCTCTATGACCCGAAAAGTCCTAACAATTGATTAAAGACTGTCGGTGGGCCGGTGGATTTAAGCATTAAATTGCCCGCCCCAAAAACGCGCCCCACGCATCCAAGGAATACAGCAATTGTGCCAAAGTTCTTTTGACCTAGGGTAAAAAACATGGATAAACTGCAATCATCGCGGCCCAAAGGTCCAGGGGCGTGGCCGGTGGTTCATTGAATGACACGGAAAATTAAAAATAAGGATCGATAATTGGCAGGTGCCAATACTCACAACGAAGGGAAAAGAAATGTCTGATATCAACTATGGCGATCCAAACGCCACGCCCCCAATGGGGCAGGCTATCCCATTGGGATTGCAACACGTGCTGGCGATGTTCGCCTCAAACGTGACCCCATCTATCATCGTCGCCGGGGCCGCCGGTCTGGCCTTTGGCGGTGCAGAGCAGGTCTACCTCATCCAAATGGCCATGCTCTTCGCCGGCGTGGCAACTTTGTTTCAAACGGTTGGCATGGGCCCGATTGGCGCGCGTTTGCCCATCATGCAGGGCACAAGCTTTGCTTTTGTCGGTGTTTTGGCCGGTGTGGCCGCAACACAAGGCTTGAGCGTCGCCCTCACCGCCTGTTTAATTGCCGGCATCATACACTTCGCTTTGGGTAGTGTGATCCAGAAGCTGCGCTTCATGTTCCCACCTCTCGTCACCGGTCTGGTGATCTTAGCGATTGGCCTCTACCTCATCCCCGTTGCGATTAAATACGCAGCAGGTGGCGCGGCAGATTTTCAAATGGCTGCTGAAAGCTTTGGATCTTTAAAGCATTGGACTGTGGCCTTGACCGTCGTCGTTGTCTCTTTGGCTTGTAAATTCCTGACCAAAGGCCTGATTTCCAATGCAGCGGTTTTGATCGGCCTGATTGCCGGCTACATTGTCGCCATTCTAGCTGGTATGGTTAGCTTCGGCGGCGTCACCAAAGCCGCTTGGTTCCAAGTGCCGACCGTTATGCCCTATGGATTCGAATTCAGCCTCGGCGCTGTGATCGGTGTCACATTGGTATCTGTCGTCTCAGCCATCGAAACTGTGGGTGATGCTTCAGCAACAACCAAAGCCGGCGCAGGTCGCGATGCAACCGATGATGAAATCGCCGGCGCGACCTATGCAGATGGTCTGGGCACAGCTGTCGCGGCCGTCTTTGGTGGCCTGCCAAATACATCCTTCAGCCAAAACGTCGGGATTGTGGGCATGACCGGCATTATGTCGCGTCATGTGGTGACCATCGCAGGGATTTTCTTGATCGTCTGCGGATTGATCCCAAAAATCGGGGCCGTCATTTCCTCCATGCCTTTGCCTGTTCTTGGCGGCGGCGTGATCGTGATGTTCGGAATGGTGGCTGCGGCCGGTATGAATATGTTGACTGAAGTGAAGATGTCCCGTCGCAACATGATCATTATTTCTGTGTCACTTGCGGTCGGTCTGGGCCTCAACCTGGTGCCAAGCGCTGTACAATATCTGCCTGGTATCTGGAAAACTTTGGCAACCTCTGCCGTCGCGCCAACAGCATTATTGGCCGTGGTGCTTAACTTGATGCTGCCACAGGACGACTGATTGTCCGCGTGAAACACGCCAACATTGCCCCCGCATCGAAAGACGCGGGGGTTTTTTATGGATGATTGGCCAGTGTCACCCGACGGGCGGAAAGCGGAAGCGTTCGGCCACCACGGTCCAATCCATATGATTGCGCACATATTGCTGTGAGGCGTCAGACGGCGGGTTGTAATCCCAATGTTCCGATGCCCCGGCCTGCATCGCAGCATTCAATGCAAATCGATTTTTCTGGGTCGCCATGACCTTATCGCGCAAGGCCGCACTGTCCCAACGCTGCACCACCTCCTGTGCAAATCCCTCGGCAATCACCCGATAGGCCGGATGGTCAGCCAGATTTTCAAGCTCCCAAGGATCATTCGCCAGATCATACAGCTGTGCCGGATCACTGTCGCAATGGATATATTTCATATCGCCCCGTCGGATCATAAATACCGGGTGCCCTGTCATCTCCGCACAATATTCACCAATCGCCTCTGAGACCCCATCATCCTCTCCCCGCGCCAAAGCCATCAACGAGCGCCCGTCCACAGGCATGCCAAACATATCCGCTGTTCCACCGCCGATCTCGACCATCGTCGGCAATAAATCCACCAGCGAACAGGCATTTGCAGTCTGCCCCCGGGCCACGCCTGGGCCCGCCATAATTAGGGGTACGCGCGCGGAGTGCTCAAAGAAATTCATCTTATACCATAGGCCTTTTTCGCCCAGCATATCGCCGTGATCTGCGGTGACGATGATGATGGTATTGTCCAGCTGGCCCATCTCTTCAACCGTTTGAACCAACGCACCGATCTTACTGTCAAAATAGCTGACATTTGCGTAATAGGCTCGGCGCGCGCGCCGGACCTCCTCCTCGGTCAGAGGCTTAGAATAGGCCTCAATCCCCTCCAATACCCGCTGACCAAAGGCATCGGTTGCATAATCGGGATGGCGCGGCATATCAATTTCTTCATCACTATAAAGACCCCACCACTCGGGCCGCGCAACATAAGGGTCATGAGGATGAATGAAAGAGGCCACCATGCACCAAGGTTGGGCCCCATCGCGGGCATAATCAAACAGCTTGCGCTTGGCTGCAAATTCCACCTCGTCATCATAGTCAATTTGAAAGCTGGCCATGGTTTGCCCGCTTTCTTTCACGGTCTGCATGTTGTGGTACCATTTATCGATCCGCTCATCGGCCTGCTGCCAATTTGGGGTCCAGGCAAAATCAGAGGGGTAGATGTCTGTGGTCACCCGGCTTTCAAAGCCATGCATTTGATCTGGGCCCACAAAATGCATTTTTCCAGACAGGCATGTGCTGTAGCCTAGAGATTTGAGATAATGGGCAAAGGTTGGGATAGAGGCGGCAAATTCAGACGCATTATCGTAGGCGCCAATCTTGCTAATCAATTGCCCCGCCATCATAGAAAAGCGCGATGGGGCGCAAAGCGGGCTATTGCAATAGGCCGCATCAAATCGCATCCCGCGTTCGGCCAAAGCATCCAAATGCGGGGTTTTCACCACCTCATGACCATAGGCACCGGTGAAATGTGGCGCCAGTTGATCGGCCATGATCACTAGAATATTCGGGGGTGTCATTGCGTTGCTCCATCAAACCAATTTGGTTTGATGTGGCGCAGTTTCAAATTGTAAGCCATCCCAAAAACGACACTGCTGCGCTGCCAAGTTTACGGATCGGCGCGTGCCTCCGCCACGAGCGTGGTGATCTCGTCCAGACTCAACATGCCTGGCGCAGTTTTATCGCCGACAATAAAGGCCGGCGTTCCGGTAAAGCCCAATTGTTGCGCCAAAGCATTGCTCAAGGCGATATGCGCCTCCACAGCCGGGCTCACCATATCCGCTTCAAGTTGGGCCACATCCATGCCCAGATCTCGCGCCACTTTGAAAATTAGAGCCTCCGTGACACGCCCTTCCCCATTCATCAAAGCCCAATGGAAGGCTTCATATTTGCCCTGCTCGCGTGCGGCCAAAGCAGCGCGGGCCGCAATCACGCTGTCATCGCCCAAAATTGGCCATTCGCGATAGATGACCCGTATATTTTTATCGGCCGCAAGAAGCGCCTGCACCGTCTGACCCGCGCTTCGGCAATAGGGGCAATTATAGTCGAAAAACTCCACTACGGTGACATCCCCCTCGGGGTTGCCAAGATTGGGGGCGTTGGGGTCGGATTCGAGTTCCAAACGCACGGTATTGGCTCCAGAGGCCGCCCGTTCCTTCTCGCGCTGTTGCAAAATAGCGACCGCCTGCATGATGATTTCTGGATTTTCCAAAATCGCCTCAAGCGCCAGCTGTTTGACCTGATCCTCCGTCATGCTTTGGGCGGGGGCACTCTGTGCAAAGCCTGCAAAGGCAAGGGCCAAAAGGATTGCGCGCATTCTCTAAACTCCTATAGATCCGGTTCAGTCTGGCAGATGCCTGTGCCGAAGACCAGCGGCCAATCTGCCGCAACGGGTAAAAATTCTCACACCGCACCCTTGCCCCGCGCCGGTAAACCGCAGTATTCATTGAACCGGAAACTCTGACAGAACCTCGCAAGATCTTCCGGCGACGCCAGCTCTGCGTGGACAACATTATGGATGAAGACATGCGCCCCTCTCCACCCAAAGCCTGGCAATGCGTTTTGATCTGTTGGGGGACAAAATATGGCGCGGCTGATGTCAATAGATTGGTCAAACGGGTGGCGGATCAAAACAGCTCTGTCGCGCGCTTCGTGCTGGTTTCGGATCGCCCGCATGAGGGGCTTGACCCAAGGGTCGAACATGCCGCCTTGCCAGAAGTCTATCTCAAACCTGAATTCATGACCGGCGGATGCCAGGCGAAATTGGGCATGTTCAAATCGGGCGTTTTAAACCCTGACATGCCGGCCATTTATATTGATTTGGATACTGTGATCTTGGGGCCGATTGAACAGGCCTTTCAGTTTCGCAAAGACGACAGGTCCATTGTGATGTTTCAAAGTGCGGTCCTGCCCTTTTCAGGCTTGGCGCGGATGATCTATCGCCTGACCAAGGGCAAACGCTATGCGCGGGGCAATTCGTCTTTTATCGTCTTTCACCCCAAGCATTGCAGCAGGATTTCTGACGAATTTCTCAAAATTTACGACGCGGGCAAGTTTTTAAAATTCCGCCCAACCATTGCCGATGAGCGCTTCATCAGCTGGGTCGCACAGGAGCATATGATTGCACTGCCCAAACATTTTGCAGTAAAATTTCCCACGGAATTTATGCTGCATCATTGGCTGCTTACCTATGCAAAATCCTGCCTGCCTTGGGTGCGCAAACGGCGGGACAAGCTGACGGTGGTCACCCTGTGTGACGTTGGGAACAAGCCAGAGAACTTGATGAAACTTGAGCTCGGCGCGCATATCTCTGACCCCAAAGGTCGGGTCCTGGTCTGGACAGACTTCGCCCTCGGCAGCATGCGTCAAAAACTCATTGCTTATTATTCTGACAAAACAGAGGCAGATGCCGGCTAGCAACCCGCTCAAGAGTGGTTTTGACTTCACCTTACCCGGGCTTCGGTCTAAGTTGCGGCAAGTTTCACCGGAGCGGCACATGCAAATCGGACATCGAAAAATAGGACCCAATGAAAAGCCATTGGTGATTGCAGAAATTGGTATCAACCATGGAGGTGATCTTGCGGTGGCCAAACATATGGTGGAGCTGGCCGCGCGCTCGGGCTGCGAGTGCATCAAACATCAGACGCATTTTGTCGAAGATGAGATGACAGAGGCCGCCAAGCAGATTTTCCCTCCCAATGCAGATATGTCGATTTGGGATGTGATGGCCAGCTGCGGCCTGTCCAAAGACGATGAAATTGCCCTCAAGGCCTATACGGAAGATCTCGGTTTGATCTACCTATCCACCCCTTTCTCACGCGCGGCCTCGGACTTTCTCGAAGAAATTGGCGTGCCTGGATTCAAAATTGGCTCGGGCGAGGCAGATAATCTGCCACTGATCCGACACATTGCCAAAAAAGGTAAGCCGGTGATCCTGTCCACGGGCATGCAGACGATTGAGACGATTCGCCAAAGCGTTCAAATTCTTGAAGACTCCGGCGTCGATTATGCGCTGTTGGAGTGCACCAATCTCTACCCCTCGCCACCGGAAATTGTCTCTCTGCGGGGCGTGAGCGATCTTAAAGCGGCTTTCCCCAATGCCATTATTGGCTTTTCCGATCACTCCATTGGCCCAGAAATGGCTTTGGCCTCAGTGGCTTTGGGCGCCTCAATTTTGGAACGCCATTACACGGACAGCCGCTACCGGAAAGGGCCCGATATCGCCTGTTCGATGGACCCTTCCGAGTTGCGCCACCTGATCGATCGGTCGCAGGAAATCCACACCGCGCTGCACAATCCCAAACAACGCACCGGACCGGAGGAAGATGTCTATCGCTTCGCCCGGGCCAGCATTGTTGCCGACAAAGATTTGCCCAAGGGCCACCGCATCACGGAGCAAGATATCTGGGCCCGTCGTCCCGGCAATGGCGAAATCCCTGGCTTTGAATTTGACAAGGTTTTGGGCAAATGCCTCACCCGGCCGGTCAACCGAAACGACCAACTGACCTGGAGCGATTTGACTGATTAGCCCCGCGCCCCTACCGCACGTCTTTTATGGTCGCGCGATTTAGAGTATTGAGCCTTATGATCCAAAAACAGCGCCTTCTCTTTGTCACCGGAACACGGGCCGATTTCGGAAAAATCGAACCGCTGGCCAAAGCCGCGATTGCGGATGGGTTTTCAGTCTCTTTTTTCGTCACCGGCATGCATATGCTGGAAAGCTATGGTCTCACCAAAATCGAAGTAAACCGCCTTGCGGGGGCTTCAGTCCATGAATTTGTCAACCAAAGGCCTGGTGATCCCCAAGACGTGATCCTAGCCAAGACCATGCTCGGATTTTCTGACTTTATTATGGAAGACAAGCCGGATCTCGTGCTGGTGCATGGGGATCGGGTGGAGGCCCTCGCCTGCGCTCTCGTATGCGCGACAAACTATGTGAAATGCGCCCATATCGAAGGTGGCGAAGTTTCTGGAACCATTGATGAAATTCTGCGTCACTGCAATTCCAAACTGGCCTATTGCCACTTTGTCAGCTCCCAAACCGCAGCCCGCCGCGTGCAGGCTTTGGGGGAGGATGACAGCTCTATTCATGTGATCGGCTCGCCTGAACTGGACATTCACGGCCAGCCCTCTGGCTTTACCTTGCAAGATGTCTTGAGCCATTACGAGATCCGCACAGCGGATTATGGCATTTGCATTTTGCACCCCGTCACATCCGAAGCTGCCACCATGGGCCAGCAGGCCCAGGACTTATGTGCAGCCTTACAAGCCAGCGGCAAATATTTCGTCGTGATAAAGCCCAATAATGATCCCGGTTCAGAAGGCATCCTCAAAGTCCTGGAAACCCTGCCAAGATCGCAGTTTCAAATTATCCCATCCATGCGCTTTGGCAGGTTTTCAGAGCTTTTGCGCAACGCCGGCTGTCTGGTTGGCAACTCTTCTGCGGGGGTGCGCGAGGCGCCATTTTTGGGGGTTGCCTCTCTTGACGTGGGCACGCGGCAAACGGATCGGGCCTTCGGTCCATCCATCTCCAAGCTCCCCGCCTCAGACATGCAGGGAATTTTGCAATTTATTGAAACCAATTGGCACAAACGCTTTGCCCGCGGCGCTGAATTTGGCGATGGCAATGCAACCGAGCATTTCATCACCCTGCTGAATTCCGAGGCGTTTTGGCAAAGATCCATGCAAAAACAATTCCATGACATTGCGTCCTAATCTCTTCGGCCGCATCAGCTTAGCGATGTACCAAGGGGCCACGGCCCTCATCACCCCTATTTTGCCTTGGCATCTTAAGCGCCGGAAAAACAACGCCAAAGAACACCCTAAGCGTTGGCGCGAAAAACTTGGCCATGCTTGCCAGCCGCGGCCCCAAGGGCAGTTGGTCTGGATCAACGCTGTGGGGCTGGGCGAGGTCATGGCCCTGCGCGGCCTGATCGCGGCGCTTCACGCAGCCCGGCCAGAGCTGCATTTCTTGGTGACCTCATCAACTTTGGCCTCAGCGGAAACTTTTGAGAAAAATCTTCCGCCTCGAACCCTGCACCAATTTCTGCCCCTGGACACGCCACTCTACAATCGTCGATTTCTAGATCATTGGCGGCCAGATCTGGCGTTGTGGTCAGAACAGGACATTTGGCCTGGTCTGGTGGTAGAGACCGCCCGCCGGCGCATCCCACAAGCGCTGATCAACCTGCGCATGGCGCCCAGCTCTTTTCGGCGCAAACGCATGGCCCGGATCTTGTTTCGTGCCCTTTATCAGAAATTTGATCTGATCTCCGCTCAAGAGGCCCAAAGCGCCGCTGCCGTGGCCGAACTATCGCAAAGGCAGGACATTCAAATTGGCGGCTCCCTTAAGCCCCATTGCCCACCGCTGGCCTATACATCCGCCGCAAAACAGGCATTTTTGGAGCAAATCGGTGAGCGCCCGATTTGGCTTGCCGCGTCTTGCCATGCGGCAGACGAAGATATCGCCCTGCAGGTGCAAAGGCAGGTTGTAGAGCAAGGCGGATCGCATTTGCTCATCCTTGCCCCCCGGTTTCCAGACCGCCGCAAGGAAATTTTGGCCAAACTTTCGGGCCTGCGTCATGCGCAACGCAGCCAGGGCGAAGCGCCAGATACTCAGACGCAAGTCTATCTCGCCGATACGTTTTCTGAAATGGGGCTTTGGTATGCCTGTAGCGATCACGCGCTGATCGGGGGCAGTTTTTGCGCAGTGGAAGGGCATAACCCTTGGGAGGCTCTGCAATTGGGCTGTGCCGTAATGCACGGCCCACGGGTGGCCAATTTTGCGGCCGATTATGCCGCCCTCAACGCAGCGCAAGCGGCCACCCTTACCCTGCGACCCGAAGATCTCTATGCGGCGCTGCAGGTGCCCGCAGCGCGGGGACTTGAAGGATTTGAACGCTTACAAACGGATTGCCAGGCCAAGCTGGACGATTTGACAGGCCAGCTGCTCGAACGGATCAGACCTTAAAGCGCGTGACGTAATCTTGCAGAAAATACCTATGAGCTTGCGCGTGATGTGGGGGATCTGCCTAAAAAAGCCTGTTATCATCGGCCCCAATGACAGCACCATCGAGTGTCCAACCCGTGAAGCCATTGCAGCGGGTCTCTGTGAGAAACTGGATTTTTCCGGACTTGCGGCGCGGTGCCATCAAGGTCAACAAAGACCGAAACTTGACCAATTTTCTTCAGCAGCGGCCCGTGAATGTTGCCAAACTGGCCATTTTGGCGCCGTATCAGTGCAAAGCTCTGCGGGGCGACGGCCGAAATCCACCGTGTTTTTGGCGCGGGTGTGGGCATAAATCTCTTCATCATCGGTTGAGACACCCACCGCCTCAATACGGCTGTTGTTCAGCAATTGATCCAAAGACCAATCAATCAATGCCGTACACATCGCGGGTGAACAGTTTATCCTCAACATCGGCCAGGGCGGCATCGGCTCTATTTGCCAATATGACGTCTGATTGCGCCTTAAAGGCCGCCAAGTCAGGCTCCACGCGCGCGCCGTCAAACCGCCCAACTGACAGCGTTGGCTCGTAGATGATCACCTCAACATTCCGCGCCTTCAACCGATCCATAATCCCTTGGATCGCCGACTCGCGGTAATTGTCAGACCCTGTCTTCATCACCAAACGGAACACCCCAACTGTTTTGGGCGCGCGCTCCACAATTTTCTCGGCCAGGAACGTCTTCCGAGTGTCATTGGCATCCACAATCGCTTGAATGAGATTTTGCGGGACCTGGGCAAAATTGGCGAACAATTGCTTGCTATCCTTCGGCAAGCAATACCCGCCATAGCCAAAAGACGGGTTGTTATAATGGCTCCCAATGCGCGGATCGAGGCAGACGCCGTCAATGATCTGGCGTGTCTGCAGATCGCGCGCCATGGCATAGCTGTCCAGCTCATTAAAAAACCAACCCGCATGGCCAAATAGCTATTGGCAAAGAGTTTGATCGCTTCCGCCTCCTGCGCATCCGTGAAGAGCAAAGGCACCTCGCGCGTTTGCGCGCCCTCCAAGAGTAAATTGGCAAATACCTTGGCCCGCTCAGACCTCTCACCGACAATGATCCGCGAGGGGTGCAAATTGTCAAAAAGAGCCCGGCCTTCGCGCAAAAATTCCGGCGAAAAAATTATGTTATTAGAGGCAAACCTTGCCCGCGCTTGCTCCACAAACCCCACAGGAATGGTTGATTTGATTACGATCACCGCAGACGGGTTGATCGCGCTCACTTGCTCAATCACCGCTTCCACAGAGGAGGTGTCAAAGAAATGTGTGAGCGGATCATAATTGGTGGGCGTGGCCACGATGACATAATCTGCCTGACTATAGGCACGCTGCGCATCCACCGTGGCGCTAAGGTCCAACGCGCGATTTCTCAAGAATTCTTCTAGCTCTGGATCGGCAATTGGGGATTGGCGCGCATTGACCAATTCCACCCGAGCAGCATCAATATCCAAGGCAATAACTGGATTATTTTGGGCAAGCAGAACGGCGTTGGTTAATCCAACATAGCCAAGCCCAGCAACGGCAATTCTCAATCAAAACTCCTAGGACCGCACGCCAAAATCTGCATCACGGATAATATTATCTGCCCCAATATCGGCGCTTATTTATCAATCTATCAAAACGATAGGCCTTTTTTTCGGATTTTCCTAAAAATGTACAGCCCCATTATAAAAAATTTACCCCTATGGGGGGGGGCGACCAAGTCACCACCATGCCCTTGTGCAGCCGTCCCCGTATGTGCTCAAAAGTTCAAGCGAGGTCATTGGCAATCTTAAACAAGCCCGCTTCAACCCAGCCCTTCACTATATCTCTTGCAGTGTCGCATTTGACGGGCCAAGACTGTGATTAAAAAGCTAACCTAGGTTGAAATACCATTTTTTGATCGGCCCTAAAATGACAATCCTATCCTCCACTCCGGTTCGTGCAGATGCTCACAAATATGGCGTATTTTTCGTTTTCGCAGCGGGAATTCTATGGTCGACAGTCGGGCTCGGAATTCGCATGATCGAAGATGCCTTTGTTTGGCAGATCTTACTTTATCGGTCGGTAAGCATGTCGCTGTTTCTTTACGTGCTTATTAAAATTCGCTCAGGCGAAAGCCCTTTTGCTCAAATTCGACGCATTGGCTATCCGGTCATCATAGCCGGACTTTCACTGGTCGCAGCATATTCTGGCGGTATTTACTCCATCCAAAATACTTCGGTCGCAAATGCCATGCTTTTATTTGCAACAGCCCCGTTTATGGCGGCCGTGCTGGGATGGGTTGTTCTGCGCGAACGCGTACGCCTTGCAACCTGGATTGCGATTGTCATTGCTATTGCCGGAATCGCAGTCATGGTTGCAGACAAGTCCGGCAGCGTTGCGATTAAGGGCAGTTTAGCGGCGCTCGGATCGGCCTTTGGCTTCGCTATTTTCACAGTCGCATTGCGCTGGGGTCGAACGGGCGAAATGCTGCCCGCAGTGTTTCTGTCAGGCCTCTTTGCAATCATTATTACCCTTGTCATCTGCCTCAGCCTTCAGCTCCCACTCATTTTGAGCCCGAACGATGGCGTGATATCAATGGGAATGGGGGTGTTTCAAGTTGGGGCCGGTCTCATCCTATATACGTTAGGCTCTCGCAGCCTGCCCGCCGCAGAACTTGCCTTATTGTCGCTCGCCGAAGTCCTATTGGGTCCAATTTGGGTTTGGTTATTTCTCGGCGAAACCGCAAGTCTGAACACGCTAATCGGCGGAATGGTTTTGCTTGCAGCGATTGCGGGCAATGCCCTCTCAGGCAAGAGAAGAAAACCCCCGCCAATCACCTCCCCATGACTATTGGCGTCGATACAGCGCAGTATACGATCCTAGACGGTTCAATAGAGCGTACGGGTACAATCTCGATCCAACCCCAATTGCGTCATACAATATTAGGTCTGGTTTGAGGTTATCTGCAAACCTTATCATCAGGAACCAGATTTTTCTTGGGTATTTTATGAGATGGTGCAAGAGTTACAGCACCAAAACGGGTAAAGGCGGTAGAGATGAAACATAGGGGCAGATGTTATTGCGGAGATATTGAGTTTGAGTTTAAGGAGCCAATACATGCGCAAATTTTATGTCATTGTAGGGAATGCCGTTATCTTTCAGGCGGTGAACCCAATGCCTCAATTGTGATTTCCGAAAACACGTTTATGGTCATAAGCGGTGAACTCAAAACCTTCGCAAGAAGCGATTTAAACGAGCCCCGTGTTCGATATTTTTGCGGCAATTGCGGAACTCACATCTGCGTCAAAAGCCCGCCTCGACCCGGCATGTTGGTTTTAAAAATTGGTACGTTAGATGATCACTCATGGTTTCAGCCGCAATCCGCAATTTATTGTGTAGACAAGCAGCCCTTTCATCAGATCCCAAAGGGTCTGCCAAGCTTTGAGAAAACGCCTCCTCCGAAATAGCCGAACATTGGACAGAACAATACGCGCGCTGCAAGATATTGGGGACCAGAGAAGCTAGATCTCAAATTAAAAACGCTATTTCCACCTACTCGGTGTGACATAGAGCATAGTGTCCCCCACACTTACCATGACATCCCCGTCTTGAATATTCACTTGCAACTGCATGGAACGGCTGGCCAGATCCCCCAATTGGGCACAATTGGTTTCTGACATATTCATGACACTTAGGTTTTTGAATCTTGTGGTGCCGTTTTGAACTTTATCCCACCACACTTCGGCAGATTTTCCACCGTAAGAATAGATGATGACGGTCTTAGCTTTGCCACAGGATTGCCGAAGAAGTTTCTCGCTGGGCAACCCGAGCGCAATCCATAGATCTGTCTCACCATTCAAGCTTTTTTCCCAAAGGTCCGGTTCGTCATCGGTGGAAATGCCTTTGGAAAACTCCAGACGTTCGCTTGCGTGCAATGCAAAGGCAAGCAAGCGCAGCATCATACGCTCATAGGTTTCGGAAGGATGCTTCGCCACCGTAAGCTTGTGGGTTTCGTAGTAATGGCGATCCATATCAGAAACGGAGAGTTCGGCTTTATAGATCGTGGATTTTTGCGCCATTTTTGTCCCGTCCATGAAAGTTGGAACCAGCTTAAGCGCTCCTGCCTTTTTTTGATAGAATAGAAATAGCTAACTGGTAAAATAAATCTCAGCTCTAAGGTTTAAATCACTGGCGAAGCGGGCGCGCTTTTCAACCTTATAACCTTATTATTTATGTATCGCCTATTTGTATCCAATGGGTTTAAACTGGACTGTGTCTTTAATTCGGTAGCGATCGACAGATTTGGAATATGACGTGCAAACAGACTACATCATTGTTGGCGGGGGATCGGCTGGCTGCGTCTTGGCCAACCGTTTGAGCGAAAACCCCAATGTGCATGTCACATTGGTTGAAGCTGGGGGCGAGGATTGGAATCCGCTGATCCATATACCCGCCGGCTATATCAAAACCATGGTCGATCCAAAGGTGAATTGGATGTTCGACACTGCGCCAGATGCACGCACGGCGGATCGAAAAATTGCGATGCCGCGGGGCAAAGTTCTGGGCGGGTCTTCTGCTATCAACGCGATGCTCTATGTGCGCGGTCAAGCGGAAGATTATGACGCTTGGGCGGCGCGGGGCAACGCTGGCTGGTCCTATTTGGACGTTTTGCCTTACTTCAAGAAATCCGAAAATTGCCAAATTGCATCTTTGCAGGAGCCAAAAGACATGCAATTTCGCGGCGCTGATGGGCCTTTAAAAGTCAACGCTATTCGCTCGACATATCCCATATTGGACCGGCTTATGGAGTCGGCCCAGTCTTTGCAATTTCCGATAAACGCCGACTATAATGGCCAGACGCAAGAAGGGTTTGGCTACTACCAATTGACGCAAAGCCACGGGTTACGATTTTCCGCAAAAAAGGCCTATCTCGCACCGGTTCGGCGCCGTTCCAATCTGACGGTTCTGACCAAATGTCAGGTCATTGGCCTCGATATTGACCACAACAAAACGGCGCGCGGCGTGCATGTCTTTCGCAGCGGGCGGAGGCAGAACTTGCAGGCAACCCGCGAGGTCATTCTATCCGCCGGTGCCATACAATCCCCGCAGCTGCTCGAATTGTCCGGCATTGGCGATCCAAAAATTTTGCAAAAACACGGCCTCGCTGTCACTCATCCGCTCAGCGGCGTAGGAGAGCATCTGTCCGACCATTATATTTCCCGCCTGTCGTGGCAGCTATCTGCGGATCTTTCTATCAACAAAAATTCTAGGGGGCTGCGCCTTTTGGGTGAAATCTTGCGGTTTGGCTTGACCCGCAGAGGCACGCTGTCGCTCCCGGCGGGAATGCTGGCGGGATTTGTGAAATCGGATCCCTCACAACCACGGCCAGATATTCAGTATCATATCGCAAATGCAAGTTTTGAAAATCCAGCGGAACGGGTGTTTGACCGCTTTCCAGGCCTGACGATTGGACCTTGCCAATTGCGCCCCTTCAGTCGCGGTCATGTGCATATTCAATCGCCAAACCCGTCAGACGCGCCGCTTATCGTCCCGAATTACTTAGAGGATCAAAGAGATCAATCCGTGCATATCGCCGGTATGAAAATTGCGCGCGATCTCATGGCAACCCCAATAATGTCACAGTGGGTTGATCGTGAGATTGCCCCAGGGATTGATAGATTGAGCGATGCGGATCTGCTGAGCTATGCGCTCGCAACGGGCGTCACGCTCTATCATCCCGTATCAACCTGCCGCATGGGGCCAAGCCCGGATGCGGGCGACGTGGTCGACAGTAGACTTCGCGTGTATGGCATTCATAATTTACGCGTGGTTGATGCCTCCATCATGCCAGAGTTAATCTCCGGAAATACGAATGCACCAACCATTATGATCGCAGAAAAAGCAGCGGATATGATCAAAGCTGATGCTGTGTCTATCAAGGGCAAATGAGCCTGCAAAGGGCCACACCCTTAAGCGGTATTCCTCACTGACACCCTGCCCCACGGCCTCGCTTTTCAGATCGGCCCGTTGTGAAGGGTCTCGAAGATAGCGGATTTTGGGACCACATGATCGCCAATTCCAACTCTGACTGTTGCGCAGGTCTTGCGAGCGGTCACCATGCCGAAGCGATAGCGCCAACGTAGGCAAGGAAGAGCTCTGGGTCGTAATCTGTTATGCTTGCACAGGTGATAGAGGACAGGTGAACCGTAACCGCGCGCCACCATCGATGCTGACGATTGAAAACTCGCCATTACTGTCAAGAATACGCCTTTTCATGTTTTTAAGCCCGAAGCCGGGAGTTTTTTCAATCTTGGACATATCCAGAGTTTGGCCACCGGTATTTTCTATCGTAACCTCCAAGATATGACCCTCGATAATGTTGAACCTAATGTCGAGACATTCACATTTTGCTCTATGGACAGCATTGTTTATCGCCTCTTGAACT
>Ga0209425_10000668_pt1 | contig 41338 bp, 17 predicted proteins | sample COG_05_FD_184749 | JGI IMG/M metagenome (GOLD analysis project Ga0209425, IMG submission 184749) | Pelagic Microbial community sample from North Sea - COGITO 998_met_05 (SPAdes) (version 2) | ecosystem: Environmental > Aquatic > Marine > Neritic zone/Coastal water | place: Helgoland, sampling...
GCCAAAGGGGGAAATCGTATATGGTGGCTTTCTAGGGGAAGCGCGAACGAGTTGTCGTGTACAAGTAAAAATGTAAAATATCTATTGAATAAATAATATTCAGACTGAAACTATCAATCATCTAAATTCAGAGTCATGCATACACCTTGGAGTACCCAGTGCGATTCATGCACGTCCGATTGAAGAGAGGCTTCAAAAACTAAACCTTTTCCCATGGCGTTCCTTCTCGCCTGCGTGATGTACACCGGGACCCGTAATTCGCCGGCTTTTGCGCTTTCATTTTTTTCGACCGGGATTATATGCATGACGGGAAGTTCCTCCACAAGCTCGTTATTCTTTTGGTTGGCCAGCGCGTGAGATTCAAAATCCCATCTGGCACCCTCTAAGTATAACCCAGAGACGAAGCACCCGTTTTCAGGAGGCTCCGTAATCGAGCGTGCATCTTTTACGCGCGTGAGCTGTGTTTTCACGTGCGCGACATCGAGTGGCCAGCCTTTCTTTCTGCATGATGTTTGAACAAGAGCAGCAATAAAGGTTTCGGGTGACTGCAAACCTGATAGCCAGACGCACGGCGGTAAGTTACCGTCATGTTGAGCGACCCAATCGCTAAATTGAGAGACGCGCTTGCGGTACCACTGGATCCAGGAAGTGATATTTTTTCCAGTTTCTGGCGCTTCTTTTTTCCATGAACTCGGAACGAAGCCAGAGTTCAAAGACACCGCAACGTCATCAAGCACGGATGACATTGCTATTTCACCATTCAAAGCCTTACGTAAATTCAACAGCGTTTGCTTCATCACGCTCGTTAATTTGTTATGTTTCTCAAGTTCTTGTAAAAGTGCGATGCGAATCGGAGTAATCGCGTTTGCCCATTTTTTCCTCAACTTTCTCGCGTCAAAGTTTCTATCCTCTTTCTGCGGTAAGACGGATAAAATATCGACAGCTATGGAATCGAGTACGTGTTCTGGACGCTTTGCTTTATTTTCAGTGAGATTATCGTGCACACCATCATCTCCGTCATTCGCGTTTCTTGGAGCCTGAGGAGAGGTGATTTGTGGTTGCAAAGCGACTAAATTTTCCCACATGAGTTTTGCAGCTCTCGTGCAGTGCGCAACATCTGCGTTCATGTGTAAACCCAGTACTTTGGGAGTTTGAACGACGGGAATGCGAGATATTGCGTCGATTAATGCTTCGTAAGATGTTTGTCGGGGCAACCCAAACAAGCTTTGGTAGTTTACGTCATCTTCAGCAGGGGAAGCGTCCCTTACGCTTAACGATGTATCCTTGTTCTTATCACCGGTATCGTCCTTCTCTTCACTCAGTTCGTGTTTGCACGTGTAAAACGCAAACGGTCGATCCCTATCAAACAAGAAGTCACCAAAGTACTCGTTCAAATACGTGACGAGAATGCGTCTGTCGTAAAAATCAGATACACGACCGCCGTACATGGCTTCACCAATTAAATATCTCAGGGTTGACCACGGAATATCTGCTTTTGGTTTCTGCTTCGGCGCGGTCGATATTGTTGACAAGGGATCTTCGGCAGCGATATGATCATCTTCGTCTTCATCGCCGATATCAGAGACGCATACTTTGTTGAGATAGGTTTCTATCAATGATAATGAAATTCTAAAATCAGTTTCATTAAAATCATAGGGAACGTTCCATCCCAATTTACCATATTTGCGGCGTTCTTGCACAACGGCGTGGAAAAATGTCAGCACGTATGAAAGATTTCTGAAAGCCGGGTGGTTGCATTTACTGAGAGAGTCTTCAGACAACTTTGCGAACGATGCTCTCATATTCAGCTGCAAACCAGCTGGTGGTTCTGTAACAACTTTCAGAGAACTTTGCAATACCCCTAGCGGGAAAGCAGCGACGGGCTCAGTCGTCAACCATAAACGAAAATCTTCGTGAACTTCGCCTAAATCTTCTAATATTTTCTCCAATGATCCAAGCCATGAAGGCAACAGATGGCAGTTCTGTAACATTGCCCACTTGCCCTCGCGTGCAGAAGATGATATAAGCTCGGCGGCTCGTGGTCCCATACCCTGTCCCAGCGCCATAAACTCCAATTTTTCCCCGAGACGGAAACCCTTCTTCTCCCCAAGTTTCAGCACATCAAAAGCTGGATCGGCACCGGGTGACAGAACAAAGACCACTGGTGTCCTCGCACTAGTTGCATTAAATATAGAATCATAATTGACTATAGGTGGCGTTACATATTGCTCGCCAAGTGTAGAAGAGATAAACTGTGTTGTAGCCGCGGTAATCCTGTCGACCCGAGCGCATCTCAACAAGCACAAGAACTCAAACGGAGTCAATCTGCTTTGAATATCATCAGGTATGGCGGATATTTCTGGGGTTTTACTCGATAACCAATTCTTCCATTTATCCTCATTCGTTGAAATATCAACGATCAAAGATTTCATACGCTCGCTACTGGATTCGAGCGTCACTAATTGCTCCAAGTCCCGTAATCCAGATTTTGGCCAAAACTCACCTAAAGCTTTTGTTGTGAAGGATTTACGAGTAGAACTCATCGCTTCGTTGCTGTTACTACTACTATCTTCGTCGGCATTTCCATCTAATTTGAAACCGCCTTTGGTGAAAAAATTAACCTGCTCTATATCCACGACACCGTCTCCAAGCAAAATTTGGAGCGTCATATGCATCGAAAGCGTCAACTTATCACGTTCAAACAATCCTAATGAAGCAAATTCGTATACCGCGAGGGTTAAGTCATTAACAAATTCTGTGATGGTATTTTGTAAAGACTTATCATGGCCGTGTTTACTATCATCTGTCGATGTACTTGACCCGCAGTTGTTTTTTTCTCGTGTTTTCGCTAGCGAGGACCTGAAAACTTCCAGATACGATGTCAACGAGTATTCATACATCGAGTTTACTTTGTTGAGGTTCTGAAGAACGAAATATAAGATGGCTCCTCGTTTTGCGATAGGTTCATATGCTCGTCTCGCCAATACAAGTTTCTCACTCGCACCTTTCGCTTCTTCGAGCTTACAGCTAATCTCCTTTGCCTTGTACTTCGTCTCATCCAGCGTGGTTATCAGTTCTACGTTATCAAGTATTTCACCCGAAGCTGAAGACAATTCCATTAGTAATGTATCTTCGAGGTCTTTAAGTAAAGATTTGTTGACGGAAGTTTCTTGAACGAGAGATTCGCGCTGCAGTTCTAAATCTGGTCGCTCCATTTTGACTGTCACGTTGAGCAGTTGTTCCTGAAGTCCTACGAGAGTGACGCCGTAATTAATAATCATCGTTTTACCCGAAACTTCGGGCCCGTAACTTGGATTTGGGAGTTTGGAAGTCATATATAGCCTGAAGTTATCGTCCCATTCTACCTCGGAATCTCCTATTTGAACCGTCTTGATACCATTCCGCTCAGTGATGCGACGTTCTAAAACGTTATCGATTACTGGATCCAAGTGTTTGCCAACATTCTCAAAGAGAAATGGCAGCCCATACTTTACGGCGAGTTCGAGTTGTTTGAGAAAATCTGCATCGCTGAACGTTTTAATCTTCCCAATGAGATTTTTACCTTCGCGCTGCTTGATCCATCTCACGGCTTGCATTTGTGGATCTATACATAGCGGATATCGAGATGCCTTCGTTGTCAAAATACCATTTTGAACACTCAAATCGTCCGTCGGCAAACCCTCGCTCGCCCATTTCCCGAGTTCCACATCCGTCGTCAACAGATTTTCTAAACGGAAAGATGGAGAGACCGGAATATTCCGGGCTTTCACGTCTTTATATAGCGTATCGTACGTAAACTTTTTCCGAAACTCAAACGTGAATGCGCCAGAGTAGGATAAAAATGAGCTCGTCAACAAACAATCTCCTACTAAATTTTTCATACTTTCATCGAGTTCGTTCATTTCTTTTGCCCATCTGACGCGTTCAGACTCCAAGCCTTTCAAAAGCTTTTCAGCTGCAGATAAGCGCGCTTCCATGGTTTCAGCGCTTTCTTTTAATCTCTTCTGGTTCGACGTTTTTTCTTGAAATTGTTCAGTCAGAGACGTGAGTTCCTCAGATAGTTGTTCAACTTCAAGTTTTGTCTTCGCTAGCTCTTTCGTTTTTGTCCGAAGCAATTTTTCAGCAGATGCGACTGCTGCTCGCTTTGGATTCACCGTCCGAGCGACCTCGTTGTACTTGATCATGGCAAAAACCCACTTGAGGAGACCACCCCCAGCGCTAGAAATTTTCGTCACCTCCTCCGGAGTAAATTTTGAATCTTTCGTGTACGTTTTTAGCTCTTTTGCTTGCTTATCCTTTATGGCATCTTTATCAAATTCAATTAGCGACTTCAAGAAATTAGTATCTGTCATCATCGCTTTTGCGCCTGACCAAGAAACGTTGGGCAGACCTTTCAAGATCATTACGCACTCACAAACTTTCTGAACGGCAATATTCGGCTTTGCGAATGACTTCAATTCAGTAATTTCTTCCTTTTTCAGTGAATTGAGCGCCAATGCCGCAGCCTCCAACGCGGGAATTGCTTTCGCCAAGTCGCTTTCTGCTTCTTTCTTCTTCGTACCTATCGTCTCTTTCTCTTTTTGTAACTCTATTTCTTTTAAACTTGCCGCTTCTTGCTTCGATTTGACATCAGTCGTAGATGCCGTGATTACTTTCAGCAACTCTTCGCATGCTTTCGTCTCACCTTCAACGACTTCCTTCGCCTGGTTGAGGGACTTTTGCATAGCATCAACTTCACTCCCAGCTTGAATCAATTTCGAAGAGCCACCTTCTAAACGGGCTTTCAATTCACCGATTCTTTTCCGGTTCAAACCAAGCATCCTCGAGTAGTTTGCGATAAAGTCCAAATAATTCTTTGGAGTGACATAATTCGATCTATTCAGCTCCCTTTTATACTTTATCGATAGTTCCGTGACGAGTTGGTGCGTATATACCACATGATTTGCAATTGGACCGCGTAAATCTGATGGGATCTCGTCGATTGAGCTCAAAAATGTCGTCGCAACAGATAAAAGTGCTTCGTCCGGCCACGCTGTAAACCAATCAATGACAGTATCGTTTACCAAACCAGGAAAATTCCTACACCTAGAACGCAGTAAATCTCCGGTTGGGGACATGCACAGCACAATGTGTAAGTTCATTCGCGCGCGAGAGATGAAAAAACGCCAAAGTTCTTCTTTAGAATCGCGTACGTTTTCTTTGAGAGCGTCATCTCTGACCGATCGCATAATAACATGTTTTTCGTCATCCGGGTACAGCGCGGGAACTGCGCCGCTCGTCAAAATACTGTTGATGTGTTCTAAGAAGCTTTCGTTTGCAACGTGGTTATCTGTGAATAAGAACACTACTTTCTCGTTGTCTACTCCTACTCTAGTGAACAAACGTTTCAAATCTTCTCGAAAAGAGTTCTCATCGTACCCACGTGTCAAAGTGATCTCGAACACTGAACAACCCGCTGCTGCCGCGGCAAGTTTTGCTAAAGACTGTTTCCCAAAGCCACCATCTCCGATAAGGAGCATATGTCCACGCTCTTGTCTCAAAACTCTGTGGATTCGGGTCGCATGCTCGAGAGCATCGTGGAAAAAGACCAAATTCATTTTTTTGTTCGGACCCTCTTTACGTCCGCAACTATCCAGCGCTTTCTGGAAAGTAATTTTAACATCTTCATAGGTTCCCACATCTTTGTATTGAGCTCGCGTTGTCTTCAAAGCGCTCTCGACTGAGAAATCATTCGGCTCTTGCACACCCTCGCTGCATCCATCTTGAACTTCTGGTACTCCTGTATCTTCTCCTTCCATGGTTTCTTCTCCAACGAGTAACTCTGTCCTAAAGTCGGCGAATAAAACCGGATCCGAAAGGGCATGCTTCAATAAATTCTCATCGCAGTCGAAATAATCAATAACGAGAGATCCTATTTTTTGCTTTACCAAATTTCGATCGATAGAGTCTACTAATCGATCATGAAACACCCGCAACACCTCGTTTCGCCATAATCTCACAAACGCACTTTCTGAAGCAATGCTATCGGCACATGATTGACTCATACCTTCAAAGACGCGCGATAAATCGCGGAGGTTGAATATGTAATGAAATTTCGAGGGTGTTGGTGGTAAAGCATCGAGCACATAATCATAAAGCTCGAGAGTAGCGCCGAGAATTTTTTCGCACACCAAGCTGCTAATACACGGTGTCCCGTCATCATTTACGCCAAGCTCGCTGGCCAGCTTTTCGAGAATGCTTCGGTAGATGGCTTTTAGGTTCTCTTCAGACGGTGCCTCAATTTCAAAAATATTGAATAGAGAAGCGAAGCGTGCGTCAACTGTGTTTCGCGCTCCGCCCGGGTGTCCCATTGCACAAATGAAACGCGTATCTTTGACAGTTTTCCAGTTTAGCTCCTTACCGCGATCGTAAAAGCCGTCACGTTCGAGCATAGTTTTCAACAATGCGATGGGTTGTTGCGTTCCGTATAAATCTTCTTTTGGCATGTTCAAATCGTCAATGAATACAATTAATTTTCGACCAAGCGGTGGCCCGTACACATCTTTGGTGCGCTTCTCAATACAATCTTCAATAGCTCGTTGCACATCAAGAGAGCTCGTTCTCGAACTCAAATTCATGGTTATGTAAGACATTTTACTATCGTTGCCTGTCATTTCAGCGAGTACCTTTTCTATAGTAACAGTTTTTGCCGTGCCAGATGCACCTACAAAGAGGATAGGCTTATTTGAGGCGTTACCTAACGTTTGTAATAACCAAGAAGATCTGACGGTATCTGCTGTGGGAATAAGTAGAGATGAAAACGACGAGCGCGCAGCTAACGGAATATTTTCGGCTTTGGATTCCCAGGAGAAGAACGTATCGCTGGAACGATCATAACCATAGTCGTACATTGTACCAGAATCCGGTAAATTGAGAGGACACGAACACGCGGGATCGTAGGTAAGCTTCCGAAGAAACGTGTCAAATTTAATCCTATCTGACTTAATCACCGTGGCGCCAAACGACCACGTCAGAGCAAAGATAGACATTCTCTCGATCTTTCTTGCAAATTCCACTACTTGCTCATCCGGTGCAGTGATATTTCTTTCTCCGAAAGAAATCCCGCGATGGCTTTCTGCATCTTTTGAAGAGAGTGGAAGTAAACTATCGAGGAGAGAACATAGTTGCTCCACATAATTCGACGACGTTCTTTCGATGCTAGAAGTTGGGGGTAGCTCCTCGTCAGAAACACCTTCCAAACAAAACTCTACGAGAGTACCAACGTATTTATCGAATATGCGCGAGAGCACGCTTTGAAGTAGCTCCGTACCCTGTTTTTTTATCCAAGAAGTACAAATCGGTTGAAATCCCAATGTTTTCGGATCCACATAGACCATACCGCATCGAGAAACAGTCGCTGGTGATGCGTGCGCTAGATTAGCAACTTCGAATAGCAATTTGCAATGATCTCTAAGTCTAATGCGTTCGCCGTTGGGTAACGTCAATAGTTTATTATCGTCCATCACGGAGTTCATATTTTCTACCCACACGGCGTCAACGTCACCATCAAAAACGATATAACGAGATTCACTTTCTCTGTTTTCCGGTAGGGGACGATTAGCTTCGCGAAATATGTTTGATAACAGCCCATCAGTCCATTCACGGGTATCTCTGTCCAGCGAGCCATAAAGCTCAGAAACTGATTGCGCCTTTGGATTCAGCAAAATCAACTTGGTTGGTTTACCGAGCGCATCTTGAGCACGGGCGAGAGTTTTAATGATAACTGACTTCCCGCCCCCAGTTTCTCCAACAACCATAGTTGTGTGTCTCGTCAGCATTGTCTCGTATAATTGAATAATCTTATCAACTTGCTCAGAAGGACCGGTAAGAACCTGATACCCGCTATTCTCTAAATCTTTCTCCACGGCGTCGTTCAGATTTGGATACCGAACGCGCGGACAATCCATTCCTGGGAACAAGTCATTTATCAAACCAAGAAATAAAGGAGCATCTTCGAACACAAATTTCGGCAAATTCATATCTCTCAGTGCGCGCATTAATACGAGCTGTTCATCGAGTTCTGGGGATTCTCTCTTCAAAGCTCCGGCCATGATGAGCACCGATTTCAAAGCTCTCAAACCAAAATCATAATGAGATTGCTTCGAAAGTTGCTCTTTTGCGAGCTTGTACAAGACTGTCATCTTCTTCGCGAGTTCTTTAGCACTGTCGAAACCTTCTGAGAATAGCATGATTTCGCAAATTTGCTGAAGATCCGGAACGATCATCTGAACTGGGCGGAACAAAGCTTTCAGATTATCCGGCAACTCTGTTCTGCCGGCGTATCCAGGGTTCATGGTGATAAAAATCCCTGTCCTAGAGTCTAAAGCGATGTCCTTGCCTTCAAAGTTGAAACGCTTTGCGTTTATTTTCAAGCTTTCCTGGATGAGGTGGATTTGGGATGATACCACACTGAGCACTTCGGCGTCAATTCTATTAAACTCATCGAAACAACCCCAAGCGCCACACTGTACGAGACCAGTAAAGATAGCCCCCATCGCTTTGTAATCTAGTCCTTCTCCACAGTTGAATACCACGCAAAGCAATGCCATAGACTTTGCTAAATCCTTTGTAGTTTCTGTTTTACCCGTCCCAGCAGGTCCAGCCGGGGCGCCCCCAAGCCGGTACGTCAATGCCGTCGTGAGTGTCATATAGCATCTATCGGTTAGGCCCGTAATTACTAATCGTCCATTTAGACCCATATATTCGTATCCATATAAAAATTCTCCGGAGCACTGGTTGATTACGATGTCATCTCGCTTTTTATCCCATTTGAAGCGAAGCTGAGATTCCCATGCAAACTCAGATTCATCTAGAATCGAGTCTCGGACAAAGCTTTCTATGATATCGCGAGCGTGTACGTCGATTATAATCATAGTATTCACTTTCTTCCGCTCCAGGTTTGTTAAATCAGAACGTACGAGCTTAGTAAGATCTGCTAGCTGCGCCGTCAGTTTTTCTGAAAGTAGCTTCATCGCCATCTTATCTTGACCGTTCTTGACGCGACGAAAAACATCGATAACCTCCCAAGTCCACCAAATCTGAGAGCCGACGAGCGCAACCATACCTAATTCCTCCAGTATCCATGTTGTACGCGAAGATGCGTTGACATACCTCCGAATTCCTTTCTTGCACATCTCTTTCAGCGTGATGCGCATGGCGCTTTCAACTTTTCTCATCCAAACTTCGACCGGTAAACCTAAAACTTGAACCGGCTCAGAGAGCTCGAACGACTCGCCTTCGCTACTCATCAACCCAATGATGGATTCATCGTTTGGACCAAAGATCAGTTTCGCGCAGTTATCGAAGAGCTTCAGCATGTGCTCTTGAACAAGCGTTGGATCAGAGGTGCCAAGTATGGACAAGAGCTCGTCGTCAGAAATGAAGAAAAATCTCGGGAACGCATCGCGCTTCGTGTTCAGATATTGAGATAGCGACTTTTGACAGGATTCCAATTGCAAAGAGAGTTCTTTTAAATGGTGCAATCGCCCTTCAACTCTGCATGATTCTAGTACCTTCGATTCCAGATTCTCTTGCGTGCTTCGCATAATTTCTCTCCAGGCAAGATCAATTTGGTCGAATTGGTCTGCTTCACGGGGAAGTTGAGCCCGGATATCATCGGCTCCACAAAAAATTGATTGTAAATACATCCATTTGCGTTGAGTCCCAATCCACGCCTCTAACACGTCCGAAATATGAGCCAAATTATACTCCCAACTCTGAACGGTGTCTCGGAATGGTGCCGCGTGTTTAGATGCCGACATTGATTGAAGCGTCAGGCTTGAATCTTCCAGCGAAAGTGTGATATCATCAACCGAGCAAAGGATGAGAGTCTTCTCGCGGGTCTCTTTTGATTCTCGTGCGAGCGGCCGCAAATCAAATTTGGCGTCCTCCCACTCCGCACTAAGTTTGATCAAATCATCCTCGATTTTCATTTCTCGTTCGGCTCTGTTCGTGATATCTCTGACATGTTGTGCATGTTCATATAGTCGAAGCTTCAACACGTCCTCTAGGGATACGGTAGTCAATGCGATCGATGTCTTCGCCAATCTTGCCAACTCTTCCCAGTGCCTTGGACGCATTGCCGGTGACTTGAGAGTACAAAACAAATCAAGAGTCTCTTCAAATAATGCTATGCTCTTTTTAATGCTCATGATCAATTCGAATGTCTTGGAACTTTCAGTGATATTTGTTTCGCAATCCCTTTTGGACTCTTCGGCAATTGCACGCAGTTTTTCAATATCGATAGCATCCCATAACACGCACGAATGAACTTTAACTTTCGAATCAAATCTTTCGATTACTGCGTAACAGCTCATATATTCTTCAATATTTTCTCGCAACTCTTGCAAACTTGAAACCGAACGTGGGGGAAATTGGAACGCTTTTTCAGAGTCACGCAAGGCTTCGCGCCGATTGCTTAAATCAACGATTTTCGTTTTAAACTCGTTTAATTTCAAAGCTCCAGCGTGTAGATCTAGTAAACTTTTATCAGATGCTGGTCCATTTTTTAGCATGTCGTTTCGCGTTTCTTCGCACGCACTCTCAAATTCATTCAAATCGTTACGCAATTGATCTTCATACTTCATCCGAACGTGCCTGGAGTCCACATCCACTCTTTCAATCTTCTCCTCGCAAGCTTTCCAATTCGCCAACGTGTCTAAGACGGCATTCATATCCTCACAAATGTCGTCGATTTGTGTTGTTGATGATGGTGTCGATGGTGATAAGGACTCCTCTGGTCTCACACGAAGGCGGAGTTTGACCCTGTCTTTAATTTTCAGAATATTTATTTCGGTCTCCCAGTCTATACGTATATCTTGAACCAATCTCACAAACACTTTCATTTCATCCAAACTTGACGGAACTGCGTCCATCACATCGTTCACATTTTGAAACTTTGAATTCATTTCCGATAGATAATTACGGTCCTGCGCGGCTGAAATGCGAGAAAGCTCTTTGATCCAGATGTCGCATTCTTGAGCAATCCCGTCGATGAGTGGCGTTGCATCCATATTTGCACAAGAAATGATCAAATTTCGTTTCGAATCCGCTAATGCTCTACTTTTATATTGATTGAACAAAGCGAACGATTCGTCGAGCGGTGCAAATTCAAGACCAGAAAGATCTGTGAACATCTGCAGAGATTCTTCACGGGCTTTCGTGTTCACCGCGTGCTGAAACTTATCCCAACTTTCGACATATTTCACAATTTTCCGCGAAAGTCTTTCAATGGCGCGGTGTGAAGCAACCAATGATTTGTTCAATACGATAGATGACTTAAGATCACGCGCGAATGTAATACCAAACGTATCGCCTTCTTTTTCGTGGACAGAAGTGTCTGCCGTCACGAGGATATTGTCATTCTCTAAACCGCCTGAGATGCAGCGGTAACCGTCGTAATCCTCATCGCTTACTTCATCATCATCAACACACTGGGTTTGCAACACTTCGCGACAAGTTCCGTGCATCCATCTAGTAAACTTTGATCCTATCTTCTGCATCGAATCGACGAATGAGTTCAGTCGAGTGGTAATTTCTTCCAAAGACGGAGATATGACTACGTCTTGCGAGCATAATTTAATTGTACATCGAAAATATGCAGCATTCGCACCGTCACGACGAGAGATAAAATCCCTTCGAAACGAGCGTAAACTTGAGCATATGGCTCTGACGAGAGCGCGATACACGCTTCTCTCAGAAAATTCGTAAAATGCTTGCATTTCTGGAGCCTTTTTGGATCGCGTACCAATGACGCAAAACTCTATATCTGATAAAAGATTCGAAACTTCCTTATACTTTCCTACTGCTCTTTCCATGATTTCATCGCGCGTACGTTCTAATGTACCCATCACATCGTCTAATTCTGGCAACACCCCAATATCACCTTCTGCCTCGTCTGTGTAGGACGGAGAGAAAAAATTCAATTCCGATATCGTTTCCGTAAGCTCTTTGATCGATTTCGAGATACGCCTGACTTCAAGTACTGATTTTTCAAAGGAATCGATCGCACATCGCGCCGAATGAACGAATGTGTTGAAACCTAGCGCATTCCAGTTCAATTTCGAGCAACCCGGCTCAAAGGCTTCTTCCACTTCGATCAATTTTTCCTTGAATAACGCAAACTCTTGGAATGTCAAACCAGACGTAACCCGCGAATACTCCGAGCATACATCTTTCAAACTATTCAGATGGGATCGATAAACATCTTCTTGAAGAACAACAGCTTTCGCCGCTGACGGGATCTCGTGTCCTAATTGCGAAATACTCTTGGCTTCGCTTATTAAAACGGATAAATTTTCGTGGAAATTTGGACGAAACAAAGGCACTGACGAGTGCGGAAGCCTTCCATTCACCCCGAGAACCTCTGTAATAGGATCCTTTATCAGAATAAAGGATCGCAGACTAGCTGCAGATTCATCAACGACTGTAGAGCTCCAATCTCGAACCAGCTCTTTTTCATAATCTAAGACAGTCTTGGAAAAATGAAGATACTTGTTCTCGATATCGAGAGCGGCCGCGCTTTGAATATCCTCTCCAAGAGATGTAAACTTAAATATACGCATAGTTCTTCTAACTGATACAAAGAGAGCACGGGACCATGCAATTTTACCACTCACGCTAGGCTGATTGCGCAGCAATGGAACATTTCTTCTTTGTGTGTGAAAAAAATGTTGGGTTTGATCGATTTCTCTACCAAACTGGTCCAAAATATCACGCGTCGTATCTCTCATCTGTTTATTCAGAACATCTCTTACTGGAGAAGTTCGTAAAGAAGAATTTTCACGATGGCCATTGGCGTCTCTTGCAGTACCTAGCAATTCTGAGTTCATCGGAATTGATGGAATATTGAACATAGTTCGAAAGCTGTGAAGCAATTCAAAGGCTGCTTTGGCGGATGTGGAATTTTTAAACGATTGGTCAATGAATGATCTCACTACTCGTTCAATTCGGACGCGATCTCCATTAAAGACTTGAACAATATCGGCCCAGTCTTCAGCTTTTGATGGATCAAACGCGTTGAATGAGCAACGATTAACTCGGTTGTTCATATTCGAAACTCGTCTCACTGCGTCGTCAAAACCTACTTGATCAAGCGTCACCGCTCGGAACTTGGGACTTAGAAAGGTTTGAAAATCTAACGATGCCGAAAGCATTTCGCCCAAATCGTCGCACACACGCGCAATATGATCAGTTCGAGAAAACAGTCGTTCGCGGTCGAACTCCCATCTTGTGTCGCGATTGGAACGCTCTATACTTTCGCGCACTTTTAAATAATTTGTCTTCCAGCTCCGCAGCGCTAAAGATGCATCTCGTAGCTTCTCCGATAACGTAAGATTACTATTATCCTGAATATCGGCTATGATTGGATGTAGACTTGGTGAATGTTTGATATTTGCTGTCGTCGATGTTGTCAGCAATGAGAGATGATCAGCGTGATCTTCTGCTCTATCTTTCGTAATTCCATCGTCTTCACGAGACTCCGTTAAAACCATCTTTGGGTCAATTTCAGAGTTTATCCTCAATGATAACTCGTCTGCTATTCGACCCATGAGCTGTCCCATTCGATCATCATTAGAGTAATAACGCGAAATTATCCAAACTAATCTGAGTGCTTCAAGCGTCGGTTCTAAGCAATTAGCAATACGTTTGAACGAGCCGCGCGAGATGGTCATAAAATGCCCTTCCAACGTAGCGAGAAATTTCACATTCTCCTTCGATTGAGCACACAGAGCTTCAAGGTTGTCGCGCAAATATCGAAACTTAGTGAGCGTTTGATGTGCTTTTGAGAGCTGCTCAGGGTCTTCTATCATCGCAGAGTGTATTGAATCTTCTAAGCTTTGCTCGGTTTTTTTCATCTCTTGGCAAGTCAGCTGTTCGTAAAGTGTGTGTCTCTCCACGTTTCGTTCTTTCCACCTCTCTATTTCTCGAAGCGGGCCCGTCGTAGTCGTCTTCATCGTCGTCTGCGCTATTTCATTACTACTCTTACTCCTACTGCTACCACTGCTATGAATACCATTTCCACCGTCGTTAATCGTGATATCGAGGTCGCGTTTTATGAAGGAGGATATAACGTCCGACCACTCCGTGAGACAGTCAATCAAGCGTCGCGCGTTCGTTTGCGCTGCTCGGTTCCCATACCCGGACGTTTTTTTGCCCTCCTCATCCTTCTTCTCTCTTTCCACCGGTGGTTGAAGATCTGGCGCTCCATCTGGCGCTTCGCGATGCAGTTTCTCTGTATCTCCCTCTTGTTCTTCTCCATCTCCGCGCTCCGCGGCCATCGCGCGCGCGTCTTCACGTTTCTTTTTTCCGGGGTCAATATCTCTCTCTACCAGAAGGGGAGTTTTGGGTCTCATTCCTTTTCGTCCACCTTCGACTGTTCGAGTATTTTTGACCACGCTCTAAAAATAAACCATCGTCTCCTCAAAACACCCACCACTTCTTTTTCTTTGTTTGACCGTTTTCTCTTCTTCATTATTTTAATCGCGGGCGTAGATTGATGATGGACGACGATAGACCAAGACACATCGGGGAGAGCATCGATGCATACATCCGTACGCACAAAATCGATGATTTGTTCACTCGGATGTTATCTGCGACGCTCAGCGAGAGGCCAGACAACGCGCGCGAATATATCCGAAAACTCTGTTCCAACGACAATATCAAAGAAGAAAACGACACGACGAAGATGATGAAGGAGGAGAGCGACGACCGTAGAAAAGAAGAACAGGAAAAGAAAGAAGACGACGACGATAGAGAAGAAAGCGAGGATGGTGCTGTCAAATCTAAAGTCACAGTCAAGCATTCCGATGAAAACGCGAGCTCATATTTGAACGAAACTTTGGGCGTATCGCACCTTTTTGCTCTTCTCTCCGATGCGCTCGTTGAGAATGCAATGTCACACCAAGATCCACTCGAAGTTCTTTCGAATACGATTCTTAAACTTCGCAGCAGCAACGTGGAGGTAGAAAATGCGACGCAAAAAACCGATAATATCCTAGACGAGGGAACGAATGACTGGGAGAATGTAAGCATCGCACAGCAGGCGCCGGCTCGCGTCGAAGACGAGGAAGGATGCCGGGATGAACCAAGTGAACACGAGGAGGATGAAACAGAAGAGGAAGAGGAGGAAGAAGGATCTCACGAAAACGCCGAAGAGAGCAGTGAGGACGATCATGAGATCGTGGATATCGTGAGCGAATTGCCATCGTCGACATCGACGGCGTTGAATAACGGTCAATCATCTCAGCGTCCAGCATTTCGTCGCCGTCAATCCGTCTCTGCAGAATGTATTGACCGAAGTCAACTGCTCATGCAAATGAAAGAAAACGAGTCCATCGAGAGCATAAAAAGTCTTGGAGACAAGAAAGATGCATCACACGATAAAAAAATGGACGATACTGTTCCAGGTAAGGAAGCGAAAAACGAAGGCGTAGCTGCCACAGAAATGGAACGAGAAGTTCTGTTGAAAATCATCTCCGCGTCTCCACTTATGTCTCGTCTATCCATCCAAATTCAAAAAGAGCTCGTCAGCAATTTGAGAAAAGAGCGCGCTTTCAATAAAGGCGATAGTATCATTGATCAAGGTGGTACAGCTAACTGTTTGTATATTTTGGAGCAAGGTGAGTGCGAAGTCTTCAAGACTGTTTCAGAAGAGGAAGGCGCTAAGAAAGTCAATGTAGTCGAACCAGGAACGTGTTTTGGCGAGCTCGGATTATTACACGATTGTCCACGTGCAGCTTCAGTAATTTGCTCATCCGATGATGGGGCTGTAGTTTGGAGTCTCGATAGATCCATTTTTAGAAAGCTCGTTATGTTTGCTGGCGCATCTGAACGGGTAGATTGAGTGAAATCCAACAAGGTGTTTCGTCTTGAACCACGCGTTAATTACTATTTTTTTAATTCTACAATACATACAACGTTCTAATGCAACGAGACTATCATTTTCGATCGCTTGCTATTGATTGCATGAGTGTCGCCGATCTTCTTTCAGCAATCTCAAGTCTACGTTTGTAGTCGTTTGCTTCAGTTTCTGATCTCCTAAGTTGTACCCGAAGTTGGGCCAACACTTTCCGATCCGAATCTGTCCCGCCACCAACGCCAGCAGATGCTCGCGATACTGCAGAACTGATCACTGACGTCGAATTTCCAACAGTCGATTGATTCCGTTTATTCTGATTACTTAAAAGCACCTTTGCTTCTGATAATTCTCGAGTCAAACGCGCTCTCTCTGCTCTCAACATTGTTAATTGTTTCGATTCAGACGCTTTTGGAGACGACACAGTAGCTTCGCCAGCGTTTCCTTGTCGCGCCTGTGCGATAAGGTTTTCTCTCTGCTCCCTGGCGAGATCCAAGTCTTCTTCTAACGCTTTGATTTTCGTCTCCGCCGCTCGAAGCTTAGCGGTTACCTTTGAAAGCTCGAACGATAAATTCTGAACTTCCTCATCGCCAGTCTCTAATATCACCGACGCCGAAGGCGTACCCGCATGTTCGCTCTGCTTTTTCTGTTGTTCTTTCAAGAGATCTTTTTGCAGTTGCGTGATTCTTCGTTGTGCTTTTTCATCTTGTCCAGCAAGAGCAGTTCTCATTATTTGCAAATTTCTATGCGCTTCGCTCAACTCTTCGTTCCGAGTCTTCAAGTCTCTCGATAGTTCCGCGTTGTTCTTTTGTACTGCACCGAGCGTTGTTGTAAGCGTTTTCTGTACATCTTCGTTGTGTTGATCGGCTTCGCGTTTCATGTGTTCGATTGTACCTTTCAGACTTTCGATAAATTCGTTCGCTTCGTTTTGTTTTTGAACAATTTCATACAATCTCTCCGTCGCACGCTCTACGGCGCGTGCGATTTTCTCGTCCGCCCTTTCTTGCATTTGTTGTGCGGTCGTTTCCTCATCGTTGTTGTCTTCTGAGATGCCGAGCTCTTCCGCTTCTTCCACGGCGTCTCGAAATTCGCCATTGTCGATGACCGAGAGCGGCTCGCAAACGTCAAACGTTCGCTGTTTCCACATCTCCGCTACTCTGTTCGATTCCTCCACGGCTATTTCGTATTCCTCCGTTCTCGCTTTCACTTCCTTTTCTAACTTTTTCGCTTTCACTTTCCATGAAGACAGCTCTTCGTGCATTTCCTTAACGTTCAATACAATCGGCTCGGGTTTCTTTTCCGTTAAGCTCTCGATTTCCTCTCGCAACTTTTCATTTTCGACTTCTACTTCTGCCGTGGCTGCCGCGACGCTTTTGTTCAAAGCTCCCGTACTCGCGGACATGATGTACTCTCTCTCTAACTCTAATATATTTTTCTTCATCTGTTGCACCTCTTCCAATTGTAATCGCGCTCTCGCTTCGTCTATCAACTTGGCATCCGCGACGCGTTGTCTCTCTCTGGCGACGGCATTTTGCAGCTGATAATCATCGCCGCCCGTGCCTTCATCACCGCCACCGAACCAGGACGAGAACATGTCTTCTTCTTTGTATTCTTCTTCTTCTTCTTTTTGTTGAAGATATGATTTGATTTTGTGTTTTCTGAGGAGTTTTTTGTTTTGCACCCTTTTGCGTCAAAACTGTCTCGCACCTAAAATTCAATAAATAGGACTTCATATTGAATATGGTGTGCATACGACCGGCAACCGTGGAGGATCTGGCCGCCATGCAGCATTGCAATCTCATGTGTCTCCCGGAGAACTATCAGATGAAATACTACGTCTACCACGGTACGTCTTTTCTTATTTCTGTTGTCTCTTCTTTCTTTGACATCGCGTCGTCACCGTCTTCATCTCACTCATTTTGTGTCACATCGTCATCGTAAAATAACGAAGAAGTACTGACGAGAAAGTTTACACCACCTTTACTTTAATAAACAGCCGTTTCGTGGCCGACACTTTTACACGTCGCGGAGGATCGCGGGAAAATAGTCGGATACGTTCTCGCCAAGCTCGACGAGGAGTCTCCCAAAGTAGCTAAAGGACACATCACCTCGTTATCGGTTCTCAGGACGCATAGAAAATTAGGCATAGCCGCAAAGTTGATGATTGCCGCGAACGACGCGTTAATGACCACGTACAAAACAGAAAGTTGCTCGTTACACGTTCGCGTTTCGAACAAAGCTGCGCTCCATTTATACGTGGACACGTTAGGATACGAAAATACGGGTACGGAGAAGGCGTATTATGCGGATGGAGAAGACGCCCATAACATGCGCCTTACGTTCAAATACGGCTTGAAGGATCAAGGATTGACAGATGACGAGATGAAAGTGCTGGAGAGGTTGGGTTTGTTAGACGTGAAGTGAATTAAAAGCTGCGCTATTAGCCTTGTTGTAAAATAGATACGTGTTTTAGAAGAAGAATCACCTGCTCTCAGAAAATTCGTTCGTACCCAAACAATTTACACGTCAAAAGTCAGTAACAAACACGCACAGAAGAAAACACTGGGGTGCATTTAGATAGATGGATAGATAGAGACGCGCGTTCTCAATATTATCTAATAACGCTCCAAATACTAATGTCTGCCTTCGAAGAATTCGGGATTTGTCCAGAGCTCATCACTTCCTGTGAAGAGAACGAGTGGAACATTCCGACGGCGGTTCAAGCCGAAGCGATGCCGTTAATTTTGACCGGCGGCGACGTCTTGGTGGCTTCGGAAACCGGGAGCGGCAAGACTGGCGCGTTTGGATTACCCGTTTTACAAATCGTCCACGAAGTTCTCGTCGAGCGCATGAAGAACGAAGTAGTGCGTGGAAATCATGGTGGTGGGAACGCCGGTGCGGAAGCACTAACGAAGCAGACAAAAACGACGAAGAAGCAAAAGGTGGCAAAAACAAACGAAGAAGGAACGAAAAAGATACCGCGATTATCGAGCACAGATCGAAACGCACTTTTTGCTATAGACGAAGAAACCTCAAATGGACTTAAAGCCGAATGCAGGGCAAAGCATGCGTGGGCAGGCGCGAGATGTACAACGGGGTATTGCACTTCTGGGAACAACAACAACGACGACAACAAAAAGAAGCACGCCAAAGTAGGATACGAGTGTTCCGTCTTGGACGACGGTTTAGTCAGGCTTGGATTTAGCTTTGTCAATGCCTCTTTGGATGGATTAGGAACAGACGCGTCCTCGTGGGGTTACGGAGGAACTGGTAAGAAGTCCCACGGTAAGAAATTTGAAGATTACGGAACAAAGTTTGGAAAAGGCGACGTCGTCACGTGCATGTTGAACTTGGAAACCATGGAAATTTCATACGCGCTCAATGGAACAGAATTTCCGAAACAGAGCGCCGTTGCGTTCAAACTTAAGAGAAACTCCAAAGATGGACAGGACGTATACTTTCCTGCAATATGTGTGAAAGACGCTGAAGTGGAAATGAATTTTGGGAGCACGCCGTTGAAATTCCCTGACCTTTTGAAAAGAAACGGTTTCGTATCGTGCGCCGAATGCGAGGAGCAAAACATCAAATCATTCGTAGAAGCGTCGCAGAACAACAATAGCAATACTAGTAAAGGCGATGGATCAATGGCAAATAAAAAACCACTCGCGATAATTCTGGAACCGGTGAGAGATTTGGCGGAACAAACGCAAGATGTTTTGATCTCCTTCAAGAAATATTTGAAAAATCCTGAAATCGAGTGCGCTTTATTTACCGGCGGTGGCGTCGACGATAAAAAACAAAGAAAGTGGCTCGCCGAAGGCTGCGATATCATCACAGGCACGCCGAGTAAAATCGTCGATCTCGTCGAAAAAGGGTTCATCGACGTTTCGAACGTCAAATTCTTCATTCTTGATGAAGCTGATCGCTTGGTTAGCATGGGAAATCAGTCAGCAATTCTAAAACTCGCCGAGCAATTACAAAAATTCAACGGGAATGAAGTTGGTATCGATCGATTGCAGACGCTCATGTTTTCTGCAACTTTGCATTCACCGGAGATAACGCGTCTCGCTGGTAAGCTTTGCGTAAATCCAACTTGGGTCGATTTAAAAGGGAGAGACGCCGTCATCCCGGATTCCGTGCACCACGCGTGCGTTCGCATAGATCCGGCAAACCACGATGAAAATGAGAACATTAGAGGTTTGAAAGAGTTCATCTCAACCGATGGAGTACACGTGTTTGATAGCGATAGTAACGACACGAAATCAAAGTTATCCGAAGCTATCAAAATGCTCAAACCTCGCGTCTTGAAAGAGTTGATTGATACGCATTCCATCACAAAGTGCATGATTTTTTGTCGAACAAACTTCGATTGCGATAATCTTGCCAACTTTTTTCATAAGTGTGGATACGATAAATCGGCTAATTTGCAAACTTCGGCGTATTCCTGCGCAGTATTGGGTGGCGCAAAATCCATGGATGAACGCAGAGCAAATTTATCAGCTTTTAAAGCTGGAGAAATCAAATTTCTCATTTGTACTGATGTTGCGGCTCGAGGTTTAGACATCTCAGGTCTCCCGTTCGTGATCAATATGACTTTACCAGATCGGAGTGAAGATTACGTGCACAGAATTGGTCGTGTCGGTCGTGCCGACTCCATGGGATTGGCAATCTCGTTGGTCGCCGCGAATTGCGAAGAAAAGGTGTGGTTTTGCACGAAGAAAGGGTATAAGCCATGGCTTAATCCGACGAAAAACGACGTGAAACCCAACAAACAAGGCGGTCACACGACGTGGCTGGATGAATCGCACGCGCTCACGGAGATTGAGCGAAAACTTGGGAACTCGACGGTTGAGTCTCTCGGTGAGAATTACGCAATACCGGATCACTTTGGAACTATGGAGCAATACGGCAAGACTAAAAAAATCACCGTAACAATAGATGAGGAACAGATACGAAGATTAGAAATGTATGCGCCCAATGTGCGCGCTTTGGCCGATTTAGAAGCTGAAGTTTCGTTGAGCTATTGGACGCTGAAAAGAAAGTTCAATCAAATGACGTGAAAAGAAATAGGTTCCGCAATATAAATGAAAACATTGAAAACGCAATGTTACAACAAGCTGCTAAATTCTTACGAAACTGACATCATTTCGCTGGCCTTCTCTTCCTAGGTGCTCTCAGAGGCGCAGGAGGCGCAATTTTCTTGTTGATTTCACTCAGAAATTTATCCCGCTCCTCCTTCGTGTAGGATTGCCCCCCTTTTTCCATGTGTTTCTTTTCTTTTTCTAGCAACATCGATCTCGCTAAGCAGTAATGCGGCATTGGGCTCTTTTCCCATGCTATTCTCCCTTCCTTTGTGGCTTCTTCGCCGTAAAAATCAGACCTCTCCGACATGCATCTCTTACAATCGTCTGGATTATCGGTGTGACATTCTTCTATGCACGGTTCCTTAAACGAAGCTAACTTGTGTCGAGCAAATCTCTGAAACATTAACCACTCCGCTTGGTCTCTCTCGCCGTACGGTTGAGGGCATCGGTTGTGGTAATGATACGGAACACCCTGCGCTTCTGAAATTTGCATGCCGTACAATTTCACTTCCGTACAAACGTTGACCGCCAAAATTAATCCAGTCCACCCACTTGTTGGCGTGTAATCGCCGGCGTTGAAACCTCCCGGTAAATTATCGAACGAATTCGACAATTGGTACGCCATTTCTCCGACGTAATTTACGAAACTCGAAGATAAAAGATAAAATTTCTCGTCTTTTCCTTTCTCTGCGCGGCGCTTAATGTAATCTTCGAGCGCTCCTGCTCCTCTCATGTTCCACAAGATAACTTCATCTTTCGATTCTCTAAAATCTAACCATTTTGAATTTACCAATCTAAACGATGTTTTTGTCCCGACGCGATTTTCTAAACCCTTCGTAGGTGCTCCGTTGAATCGTATGACGACGTCGTGGGAATCAATCTCCTTCCCGTTTTGCCCGTACGCCAACATCCCGGAGTTTCCCACAACGGCGCAACTTTTATACGGCTTTTTGGAGACGACATCTTTTAAAGGCACACCGGCTTGTTCCACAGATTTGCACGTACCGATAACTCGCATTGGCGGTACTTTACCCGGTAAGAACACTTTAATGTTCCCATCTTCGCATGTTTTGCGAAGTTGCTCTTTGTTCGTCGTGAAGTCGCCTTCAAACTGTAAAGGAATGTCAACTTTTCTCGAAGACGGAAGCTTTTCGCTCGATTTACTCTTGAACGAGAAGATGTTCGGACCTTCCTCGCACGTTCTGCCGCGCCACAATTTCAAGCACTGACACTTGTTGTTCACGACAATCCCTCTCTTGTTGCAGTTGGAAGGAGAAGAAGAAGAAGAAAGAGAAGAACTCCCCTCATCATTTCTATTATTGTGCGCAATAACATCATCTTCGTCGTCGTCTTCGATTTGACCCACGTGTCCGTAACTCTTGGCAATCGATGTTCGATGTTGATCGTGTAAAGAAGAGAAGTGATGATGTGCGAAGGTGGATATTCGGCTCTCTCCTCGCTTCGTTTGCGGGTGCGACTCGTGATTTTGATGGTAAACCAGTGGGGCGAGAAAAGAAACGAAAGCTAACAACATCACGTATCGTCTCGTTCTCTTGGCTTCCCTTCGACTCGAAAGAGACGACACAGACGACGACGGTGGTGGCTTCATCGCTTATGAGATATACTTTTTAATACTCTATTTAAATGCGGTTTGATTTTATTTTATTTATCTGTTTACAAGTTGAGCTTGCGCATGGCTGAAACCCATCTATTCGGCGAACCAGCTGCAGGCGAGGGGATTTTGACATCGTTATAATTCGTCATCTCAGTGAACGTTGGACGATTGAGTAAGCCGTGGAGAAACTCTTCTGGCGTTAAATCTAAATCAGACCCAAAAGTGGCGGCATCAGCGAGACTGTCGTGCCTGGCGATGACTTCATCGTTCCAGAACTTACTCATGTGTCGCAATCCGGCGTCGCATGCGATGGTCACAATCACCTTCCCTTCGCCGAGTTCGCGAGCGCACATGAGTGCTGAAACTAAGTTCACTGCACTAGAACTTCCTATAAAGAGCCCATCTCTAGCACACAACCACCTGGACATTGCCACGGCTTGCGCGTCAGTTACTCTGTACGCCCCATATAACTTCACCGAACTCCCCGCCTGAGGTTCTAAAACGAGCGCGTTGTTTTTCGTAATTCTATTTATACCGACGCCTTCAGTTATGGTATCGTACGGGTTACGTTTTCTCGTGCCTTCTCTTTCGACGTTGGAAAACATGACACCTCTGGTAACTTTATTAAACACTCCAGATCCTTGCGGGTCGGCGGCGAAGCACTTTATACTGGGTTGCATTTTTTGTAAGTACGTCGCGACGCCGGCTAGAGTACCGCCGGTGCCAGTGGCGCACACGAAAGCGTCCAATTTCTTTTCATTATCAATCATTTGTTCATATATTTCTTTCCCGGTACCATTATAATGCGCTCTAAAATTTGCCAGATTTTCGAATTGATCCGCGAAATACCCGGAGCCCTCTCCAAACTGCTCGTTACTTTCCTCCGCCCTCCGTTTCGCCACGTTAACGAAATGGTCCGCGTGCGTTATCGAAACCGGACGCACTCTTTCAACTGTCGCACCGTATGCTAAAACCTGAGCAGACTTCTCTGTGGCTGCATCGTCTGGCATAACTACGTGACAATTTAATCGTAATACCGATGCTACCATGGCCAACGAAACGCCCGTGGATCCAGCCGTACCTTCGGTGACTAATCCTCCTTTGTTCAATTTTTTACGTTCCATGGCTTCTTGCACTATTTGCAACGCTACTCGGTCTTTTACTGAGCCACCGGGGTTGTAAAACTCACACTTGGCGTAAATCTCGCATTTTGTCATCTCCGACAGAGATAGAACTTTCACTAACGGGGTGTTTCCGATAGAATCGAGCACAGACGAGTGTATTGATGTTTCGTCGCGTGTTGTTGTTGTATGCACTTTCTTCTTCTCCTTCAAATTCTGCTCTCGTGCTTGTTGTTGTTGTTGTAACGACTTTGGGATGACGCTGTTTAAAAAACTCAAACTTTTTTCTCCGTGGTGCTTCCTTATCTGATGCATGTAATACAATGCCAACGCACAACACGATCCTGCAACTACTACTGTTGATGCTATCGATGACGTGGATGCTCCATCGGTGGTGCGATGGTCCGGCATCGATTTTTTGTTACACCAAAAATTAGGTGTTTTTGAGTGTTGTGTTTGATGTTTGACAGATTTGTTGTGATTTGTTGCTCTTTTTTCAATTCTCTCGCGTCTATCCCGTCTCCATCCCCAAAAGAGGAACGAGCACGTGAATATATTTATTACGTCGGGAAAACGTGTTGCGAGTGTCAGAGTTCGCGCGCGCCTTTTAATATCACCGCCTCTTCTTCTTCTTTATCATCATCATCATCTTCTGCTCCTGCGTCTGTAGACCACACCGACAACTACGCCGACATACCGTTTTATTACCTAACAACAAACCAAAGCAGTTTCTCTCTTTTTAGTCGTGAATGTTGCTCAAAGGCACCTTCAGTACTACTACTATTACAACTGCTGCGCTGCGCAAACATAACGAACGCGCAAGAGTGCACTATTTTCTGAAGAAGGAAGAGGAGAGAAATAGACGTTGGCACTCGTCGTCGTCTTCAGTCTCGTCCTCGTTGCGCCGGGTTGAGGAAAGAGTCCGAGTGAAAAAGCTCCATCGTGAACCCCTAGGAGGAGCAGGGAGAACACCAAAAGCGAGTACCAACGACTTGGTATTTTCCGTGAGCGACGACGACGATAACAACAAACGCGAAGAGGGAAAAAGAAAAGTTATGTATGATTTCTGCGTGACGTATCCGTGGGCAATAATGGTGGCCGGGAGCGGCGTCGCCGGTTTCGTGCTGAAGCGCTCCATACCTTCACTCGCGAGCGGCTTGGTGCTCGGCGCGTTGCTTTTCTTGTTCGCAAATAAGAGTTTACAACAGTGGCAAGAAAATAGACAAACTCGGATATACACGTTCTTGTCACTTTGTGTGACTGCGTTATTGATGGGTATAATGGCACCAAAGTATATTTTGCGAAACGGAGCATTTTTCCCGAGCGGGATGTTAACCATAGGAGGAGGGATTGTCGGTGTATACTACATCATCCTTTTGCTCGTCGGGGGAAACGCAGCACTTGGAAAGAAGAACAAGAAGCAAGAGTAGCGCATACTTTACGTGATGTGAGAATAAATGAACGTTTTTTTACACTTCTCAGCGCGTGCGCGAAGCGGCAAATATAAATTGATTCATGTCTAAGGTCACCGAATTTGTTTTTGCCACGTCGAATTGCTCGAAGACTTTCTTCGCTGATGTTAAGAATAAAACCAACGCTATGAATTCAGGCACTCCAATTTTGTTTTCACGAGAAGGGTCGAACGACTTGCAAGCTTCTTCGATGGCACGACTGTCACACTCGCCAAAACCCATCGAACTTAATGCTCGGAACACCTCCGCTTTACCAAGTTTTCCATCCTTGTTCACGTCGAACTTAGCAAATTCAGATTGCGTCTTTTCTAAGAAGTTGTTCAAAGACACGTATTCGCTAAAATCGAGCGTCCCGGTGCCTCGCGTCGAATGCAATTTGATTAGGAGTGATATCGTTTGCAGACTAAAGAGTAAACCGTGAGAACCTAAAGCTCGCTGCAATTCAGTCGGAGATATGATTCCCGAGTTGTCCGCGTCGATCATTTTGAAGTTTTCGCGCAACAGGTATTCATCGCTGCCGCCCATGATTTCAATCGTATTTATTGAAGAACAACAGAACAAAGTGGCGAATTTCGAGAAGAGTTTGTAAAACAGGTACGAGTGCCTTTATTGCCATATTGCGATATTGCCACCAAGGCGCATAGGCACCAACATTAGTCTTCGTTCCTAGCACAGCCTACTTAGCTTACATAACAACACGTTCCTAACTAACTAAAATAATATACAATCTACTAAAGCAAAAAGCACGGATGGTGATGTTGTCTTTCATTGTCGTCACAATCTTCTCCTTCGGCACTGTTACCAAGGACTGTACGAAGCGCCGTGAAGCGCAGAGAAGGATGGACTAACGACGCCCCGGAAAACACGACACAAGCCTCACGAAAGCTTTGTGCTGATGGAGATGAGTTTTTTAGCATCCAAATAACAATCATGTTGACGGTCACAAAGTGAAATGCTTCGACGTTTTCGTTGGCGTAGCATGCTGCGTCCATGTTTGCGCTCTTTGCAATATCGATAAAGCGTTCGAGATTGTGGACGCACCCTTCAATAGTCACGCGAGCCGCAGAGAGCGCATTGACTACGGTATCTGCGTATTCATTGCTTTCCATCATAGCGCGCTTGAGTGCATGTGCGGCCATTTGTGCGAGAAGCATCGGTTCCCTCCTCGGATGTTCTTCCTCGTCGAATAACTTTTGATGATTTCGAGTGGTGCTCTTAATTTTTTGCTCAGAAAACGCAGTTAATAGTATTGTACTGGTACTTTCGCAAACTTCTGGTAAAAGCAAGGCAAAAGAGTCTGCCAACCATGGTTCCATTGTTGTGCGACCATCAAAAAGTGCGCGAAATGCAAGTTTGAGAACACATTCTGTCTGTGGTAAATCTTTAATCGTTGTTGTTCCATTGATAGCACTCATGACGCCCACGCACGCCGACCTGCGAACGTCGTCATCTTCATCCTCTAAAATCAGGAAACTAATTTTAACTAGTTTCGTATGCGCTTCATCATTAACAAATAAAGATTTTAAACCTTCTTTTTCCCCGTTTTTAAAGACATACTTTAATAGCCCAGAATTGTGTAATGCATCTGCTGCGGCGAGACGAACGTCCGTAGACGCAGATTGCCAATCCATAGTTTCCCGATCCAGCAGAGTGACAAACTCGTATGCATTCTCAGCAATGTCACTCCCATTTTCGCTCACTGATAGCAAAACACCCCAAGTTCGCATTGCTTCTACTCTGCATTCTTCGTTACGCACACGCTGTGATAAAGCACAAAGCGTATTCAAATGCTCTGAATGGGTCGCGCCTGTTTGATCCAATCTCGCGAGGAGCTGCAAGGCAAGTTTCAAAGACGCGTACGAGCCCTCGCAGTCGCGCACAACCCCGTCGAAGCTAGAAGTCATGCGGTGTAAATAGTTCCAGATACACGAACTCAGAGTGCACGCATCCACATCTGAAATTTCGTCTGCGAGCACGCAAGCCAACAAAGTCTCCATAATTGCCTCCTTTCCTTCGTACGGGACTCCATCGTCAGTCAATACTCTAGAAACGGTAGAAGAAAGATCATTTCCGTTTATGATGCTCCACTCCACGAGTCGTCTAGATATCAACGAAGTAAGATCACTTAGTCCTGGCTCACTCGAGTATCTTTGATCGAGTTGACCTCGGAGGGCATCCACGCTTGATGTGTTCACATCCACGATTTCTAAAAGCGCCGAGGGCATCGATGCGAGACGAGACGATGAGAGAGAAGGAGAAGATGCGCACGATAGTAAGACATCGCTCAACTGTAACGTTACTATTGCACACTCAAGCCACGTGGAAGCGAGTAACGCTGGTACAATTGGGTCACCATTCTTATCCATCTTTTTTAAAAGATGGCTGGACTGTAAAAGTCCACGTAAGGCACAACGGGTTATTTCTTCTGTAAACTCATCGCACGCTTTACGGGCACTACTACGATCGCACGATTCGTCCATAATTATCCTGAGAACGCTCTTTACTCTCAATAAAGCACCGTGCGTGCGATTCGAATATCTCTCTGAGTAAGTTGCTTCATCCAGCGCCTGCGTCAAAATTCGCGAACGTTCAAATGGACGAGCAACAATTGCAATGGCCGTAGCACATCTATCACGTATCGACATATACTTTGACGTCGAACATGCTTCTAAGTGCGGTACAAATGAGGAAGGATCGAGTGCTGATGATACAGAAGGACCACCATCTCCAACACCGTTTCCTAATCCTTCATAATTAGTATTCACCTTCAATCGCGTCAAAATGGCTAAAATCGCATTTAAAGACGGACGAATCTCCACTTCACACGTTTCATCTCCCTCGTCTATTGCCGAAAGCTCCAGTTCGCGGTCGAAAAAAGCGTGCAAGCTTGGATACTTCGTGAAGAAATCATTCGCGTGCAGTGCTTTCGACTGAGACTTGATGCTTGTAATTTCATAATCTGCATTCGCTATCCCCGTCAACTTCTGAACGAGCGATGAGAAGCAAAGTGTCGCAGCGTTTCGAACCTATTAGTATTGAAGAGATAATGAAACGAAAAGTCAGCGTTAACAGATAAACATCAATCAATGTATACAAAGTAGAAGCGATGGATGAAGCAAAACAAATTTAGCGCGAAGCGAGCGAACCGAAGAAAGTTGGAATCCACGGGCTGACCCACGACACGCGATTTACTGTTGCTGGGATAACAAGCCATAGTAGTTCTAGCGTTCGTAAACAGAACTAAGGTAACGATTGCCCAGCGCGTTTCATGTATATTTGTTAACGCGATGGAAAACTGAAGTGTAAAAAAGATACGTTGCAGAAAAAAATTCGAACGAAGTCAAAATAAAGTAAGGACGCACCTCCCATTGCGGCGTGGCGCCCATCCCATTAATACATAGCTCCGCTCCTTGAGCAGCATAAATACTCGTTGCAAGAGATAAATCTCGATCTTTAAATATGACGCGAAGAACGTTAAATGCGTGTATTTGAGTAGAAAATAACTCTTCATCATCTTCCCGTTCTAACTGAAGTACCTTAAAAAGTTCCTCAATGGCGTATTTCAGCATTGGTCGCATTGACGAACTCTTTTCTGAAAGAAGAAGAGCTAAGAACGCGAAAGGAATACCTGCAGAGCGGCGAACGCGATCTTTCATGCTTAATTTTGCTTTGTTCACAATTTCTTCATTCAACAAAATCGTAAGCCAGCGCATAGGCAAAGCTGAAAGATTCCTCTCCGCAACATCGTAATCATCGAGGAGGCGCTCACATAGCGTGGTGAGACCAATGCGTGTTTTGTCTATTGCACCGGCGTGTTTGACCTCGAGCATCACCGATATGAGATGCTCACCCAAGTGTTTTAGCGCGTCGCCGGAAAGAAGATCTGTGTGCTTTGTTTTCGAGGACAATGCACCGACAAGCAAACCGACTTCTTTCATTGTTAGCCACGATGCCGTAACAATCGTTTGAGCTTCTGGAGATAAGAAATCTTCTGTCTCTTCATTGTCAAAGTCAACTGCAGAATTTGCAGCGACGACAGCAGAGCCAGATACTTTTGAACTATCTTTACCACGAGCAACCTCAGATGCGGACACTCCTAACATATCGGGCGTCGAAATATTATCACGAGCTAATAAAGTCACACGAATAATCAAATCGATGAGTTTGTCAAACGTTCTTCTCAATTTTTCCTTGCTTTCACAATCACTTTGAATCGAATTAAAATCAATTTCTTCGAGCGCATATCTGCGTAACATTCGAGAGATGACAAAGGGAACATAATCTTCTTAGTATACAGACCTAGAGGAAAAGATGTCGCGATGCGAGCCAGAAATAAAAGAAAATGAGACCAAGATGTAACCACAGAATGCAATTGTTGAACGACTCAGTCCTGGCCAGGGTATATTATGGTTCGATTCAGCCAGCTTTTCTCATCAAAATGAGTACAGGAGAGGGAGCTATGACTCTTCATTGCCGTTCAAGATTTCCTTGCAAATGTTACATCGTGTCTTCTCCGAGAGAATTTTGCGTTGTCGAAAAAAAACAATCGTACCTTGCGAGGAGTAAAGGTCCGTGAGCTAAGGACTTTTTACAGGCGGCCAACACATCAATGCTTGCCAGTTGAACTTGAACTTCTATGAAGTCGTTCAAAATATCTGTGAAAAAAAGAACAAAGGATAAGGTCAATACGTATATAATATTGATAGAGGACGGATGCGTCCGTATGTCGCTCGTAGTAATAAAAAGAAAGAAATGATAGTTCTCAGGCTGACGTGCAAAGTTTCACAGCACACTAAATTGGTAGTGCACTCATACAGTACTAGCAATGTAGTCGACATCACTGAACAACTCATTTACAAAAAAAAATACGAGCTGAAAAGAAGAGCTTCTTTCCAAACACCTCCCTAACTCACCGAGTAAAGAAAAGACTGGAGGCGATTGCGCGTCAGTCAATTTCTCTGGAACTGATACTGAGACTTCTGGAACAAGCGTAAAACTCCACTTTAATTCAAATACGTATTTCTTAATCCATAACCGCACTTGCAAAGCTGCTGCGTCTGATTCTTTTATCATTGGAGATAGAATCATTGATTTTGCCCAAGTCAAGTGCTTACGCAATTCAGCACCAGTTTCAACACCAGGCAACGGGGAAGGAAGAGCACTGAGCATATCAAAAGCAGATTTTCTTAGTCTGTCCCAAGAATCCAGTGATGCATTCAACAACACACGGGTGGCAGCTTCACTTTGCAAGAGCTCCTCAGAAAGTATTCTCGCGTAACCGTTATCGATTCCTTCTCCTTGTGGTGAAGATGTCACGTTTCGTGCGCACGATAAAATTTCAATTGCGGTCGCCTTGCGCTCGTACGGGGCAGCAGGATACAAGTTAAGGACGCTTTTTTTCAAAAGCCATTTAATGAAGTCCTCAGATGCGATCCTATGCTCGTCGTCAATGTATTTCTTTCTGAGCAAACCGAAATGAATTCTATCGAATAATCGCGAGATTGCGGATCGCAACGAATTCATCTGTGCTGAACTTTCCCTGTTTGTATTGTACGTTGAAAGAAAGTATGAATGTGTTAATAAAAAATAAAGAGTGAGGCGACATCGAATGTTCACACGGTGGAGAAAAGCGCTCAGAATGAGTAGGAGGTTAAGAAGCCTCAGGGAAGACGCCGTCAAAAGACTTCGTCAATCAGCCGACTTAACGAAAAAAATCTTCGTCACCGCGCTGTACTGAAAATATAGAAAATCAGATTCAAAACGTACCCGCGCAGATGATGCGGTAATATTCGCTTCAAAAGTGCCAACTCCTGAGCGCCTGGGAGTGTTTGAGAACTTCCCTTCCCTTCCCAACACAATAGTTCCATTGCATCCGTGCGCGAAATTTCGCACGAACTCAACGCTGCGGTTTCAATCATCGAGTGAGATACGTCAAAAAACGATCCATCAGCTTCTTCGTCATCGTAACTGCGTGCATTATTTGTTTCTGGGTGCAGCGTTTCGCCCTTGGATAATGTTTCTTTTCGTTTCTTTTTGCGTTCTCTCTTGTTATTCAAGCTTTTAACAACTTTGCTGCGAATGCGACCAAAAAGTTTTGGGTCGCAAAGTTGTGCGTTTCGAGCTGCTCTCATGATGGTGACGATTGCGCCCGCTCTGAGATGAGAACTGAAACTTTTGCTTCCGTCGCCGAAACTCAAAACTTCTCGAGCGAGCTCCGCGGCAAAAGAAGAATCTCCACCGTACTCCTCTTGAAAAGCGATCGAGAGAGCGTGCGTTGCAACGCTTCTCCTTTTCTTACCATCAGGCTGAATAAAAAACGGAAACAAAGCGTCAGTCCACCATCTTTTCCAGCTGATGGAAAATGATCTTTCTTCGACGCGGTATGACTTTGAAAGCTCAATGAGAAGCCAGGATGCGGATGGGCCGAGCGAATCATCGTTTGACATGACATCCAAAACATCTGAAAGTATTGTCGTTCGCATTCCCATTATGGCGCGCGATCCGAGCCGTTTTGCGAGCGCGGAGAGTGGTTTGAACCGTGATTTCCTCGCGCCACCATTCGCATTAAAAGTGAGATTTAATATGCTCTGAAAGGTTTCCAGACCCCAACGCATGCCGCTTGGGTCAAACTTTTTCTTGTCAGTCCCGAAAGCACAATCGCACAGAGCATCAAACGCACACGCAATCTCTCTCGTAGTCGAAGCAGTTGTATTAATGTCGTCCCATCGTGAAAGGAGAGCCTGCGAAACGCGACGTAGCAAAGCAAAAAAAGAGTCGTCTCGAGAAATTTCAGCGTCAATAAGTCTCTGCAATAACGTCGTGATTGCATTTATTGCGTGAAATATCGCGTGTGGATCTTCACAGCGCTCTAAAATAGTTAGCACCAATGGAAAGAAAACATCCCTAGCGAGACGAGAAGTCGATGACGATAACACTTCTGGAGCAAGAGCGACGACAAATCCTCTAAGAAAGTGCGCGAGTGCTAGATTCGATTGCTTTTCCACGTGATTACAAAACTGTAACGACATGCTCACATTGCCAACATGTGCTGTGTCTCCGTATTTAGTACTAGAGAATCCAAACGCCGCCGCGATTTGCTGCTCACTCGTCGTAGTCTCCTCGCCCGTATCGTCATCGCTTATTTTATCCAAGAGATGTGCCGCTAGCGCGGTTCCAATAGAAGTTCCGCCAAAAATATTGAATTCCAACGCATCAAAAAGTGTATTCAATACGATTCGTTCTTTTATAATCGCTCTGTTGTTAGCGTTCCTCTTTTCTTTTTCAGCACCTTCGCATTGACAAAAATCTCTCAATAGTCTTTGCGTCAACGTGGCGACGTCTGTACACGCGGCAACATTTGACACGTTTCTCCCATTCTTAATATCTTTCATGACTGTATCAAGAATCCATTTGCATAGTCGTATCATCAAATGTGCGTTATCATCGAGTGCAGCGTTGAATACTGGTACTACTCTATTTTTAGTAGTAGTGTCGTCATCTTTCTTTCGCTGGCGGCGTTCTGTTCTGGCGTACAAGGACAAAAGCATGGAAACCGCAGGCACGTACTCCAATGCTGCATCAGCGCTCACATCCTCAAGTTTCTCTAGAAATGCATCGAGATACGCTCGCGTCTCTTCGCAGAGTACGTTCGAAACAGAGACCGCTTGTGGTGACAATAATGATGATGAGCTTTTTTGATTATTGTTTTTGGTGTCGATATTGAAATACCGACTGAAACCGAGGAGGATGGATTTTTTGTGTCTCGAAGCAAAGTTTTGCGGGAGATGCCAATACACGCGAATCAAGGTGCGAGCGAATCTCTCGAACGTCAAATTATCATCATCCTCGTCGCTGCTTTTCAATAACCATTCCGCCACCTCTTTAGAGCAGTCTTTGTCGTCGTTCATAAGGAAAGTCGAGTCAATAAATTCGTGGTAGTTAGCCGTCTTCCTCAATTCGTCCGCCAAGATTGCGACTGAGTTTAAGGCTTCGCGACGTTGGAATGATGATGATGATGATGATAATAGTGATACGTTTCCTTTGAGTTTGCGCGAGGCCCGCTCGGCGTGAAGACCGAGTGGCATTCTGTTTCGTTTTCTTAAAGGGCTACGCCTCCATCATCTTTTCTTTTCGATGCGATAATTTTTTTTTATGGCGGCTATACGAGTACATACTGTGATGCAGAGGCTCTTTTTTCAACTGATTCTATGCACGGTACTATTATTTATTCTAACGTATACGCGGATATAGACTTTGAGACGTCGGCAATAACTACAACGGAGTCGTCGACGAAATCACCCGTGGCTATCGCAGACACCTTCAAACCGTGCTCGATTGTTTCCAGAACGCCTCCTGTTTCGAGCACTTTGTTGGCACTCTCTTCGCGTTCGAGCGTCCAATCCCAGATGACTATTTTTCCATCCAAACCTCCAGAGATGATTTTCGATCCCTCGTGTCTAGGCAAAAATTGCGCGTAAGAACACGCGTGGGTGTGACCGAATCGAGAACCATCCTCTTTCATCGCCTCGCCTAAGTGTATGGCGGAGAAATTCTGTAAAGGCATGGCGCTGCCGCCGCTCTTCTTTTTGCCGTTGGACGTATTCTTCTTTGAGGAACCTGTTTTACCATCTAAATCTAATACCGAGACAATACCATCACCTCTTGCCACAACGCACAAACGTTTCATGCTACCAATGCTAATATTGCTGTTACTGCTACTACTATTAATACTATTACTACCAACGAACGTATCCTCCTCCCAACATTTCATGGAGTTTATGAACGGCGGATTGAACGCCGTAGACGTCGATTCAACGAACGCTTCGTTTCCTTTTCGTGCCGATTGCACCTCTTTTATTTTCCACACGTTTAGCTCTTTGTTCTTGCGATTAATCTCCCATTTTTTCACCGTACAGTCGTATCCAGCAGAGATGATCTCCTCAGGTTTGTGCGCTCGAAAGCTCACAGCCGTGGCGCACCCGCTCGAGGCGTCGCCGTGCGCATTCTTAAACGTTTGCATGAGTGGGAATTCTTCTCCTCCATCTTCTCTCATCGCTAAACTCACTACGTTTACATCACCACTGTCGTCAGCTACGGCCATCCTGTGGCACTTTGCATCAAGCGCTAACGCACTAACATCGTCTGAAAAAGTTCTCGAAAATATTTTTGACTTTGTTTGTTGTACGTCGTCGTCGTTCGAGGAGGAGGAGGAAGTAGTTTTACGTCTGTCGTGCATTTCGAGCACCGCGTTACGGGCAAAATAAACGTATCTTTCCGGATCTATTGCATCGAACAAACACGCTCCAATCTCCTCGCCTTTGAATCTCCACTTTTGTTGTTGTTGTTGTTGTTGTTGTTGTTGTTTTTCTTTTCCTTCAATGTCTTTGTTTCGGGAGACAGTTGATAAACGCAAGTCGGTGATGAAAACGTGGCCGCACTCTGTTCCCGCGAGAACAAGCGAGGATTGACGAGCGCGATCGACGCAGAGTGTGCCTTTCCGTATGGTCCCTGGCATGTCATTTACGAGCGTTCGTGAACGACTCGTGGTCGTTGTAGTCGCTCCGCCGCTCATTCTAAACAAAAATACGCGAGTAATTTTTAGTAAAGATGAGAGCGCGAATGAGTGAGGAAAACGCGCGAGGGGGACAGACAAATCACAACAACAAGGAGAGGGTATGAATCGAAACTTATATATTTTGTTAATCGTACATGTACAGATAGGCATTTTCGATATCATTATTCAACGCGAACAGACACTATTTCTCCTTCATTTTCTTCATTCTTTTGGAATGAGCTTTCTTTCAGGCGTTCCTGGACGCGGCGCCGCACGACTGAGCGTCGTCGCTCCACCTTGAGAAGATAGGTCGCCGCCTAACAAATCTCTATAATCCAACTGTTTATCGCCGTTGATATCCAAACGCATAAACTTTCTCCTAATTTCTTCTACATCCTCTGAATCTACTTTACCGCTCGCTAATAACATGGCGACGAGGAAATCGAATTCGCTCGCGTACCCTTTCTTTCCACCGATATCAATCAGCGTTTGCGCAGTGAGCTGAAAAGATTCCACGGCGGACTCATCCTCCAACGATTGGTACAACGTGTTCTTCGCAATCAACGATAACGAGTACGTCACCAAACCTATCGAGCACAAGCCATATGCACACGTAAAAAGTCTACCGGGGTCGGTGACGGGATAGATATCCCCGTAACCAACAGTTGTTGTGGTGACAACAGCCCAATAAATACAATCGAGATACGTGTGTCCTTCGATGGCGTGGAAAATCGCTGCTCCGGAAATCACCACCGCGAGAAGCATTCCTACGGCGTACCACACAGAATTTTTTCTCATGCTTTGGATATCTTCGGTCACTTTTTGCGTTGACTTTTCGTGGCTGCCTTTTTGCAACAAGTTTGGTTCGTACTCTTCCGTACCTTTCATTTTATGCGACGAGACGATGGCTTCTCGCAAGGTGACCAAGTCCTCTTCAATTTCGCGGCTACGCTTTTCTTCGAGTTTCCCTCGAACATCTTTCGCCTTGACGAGAAACCACATCGTCAAACGATCAAATACAGAAGCAACGATTACAATTCCCGTAAATATCAAAACCATGATGTATATTTTACCGCCGTCGGAGACTGGGTAATAATCGCCGTACCCGATGGCCATGATGGTTACAGCGACGAAGTAAAACGCTTTCACGAAGGAACCACTAAACGCCGGTTCGTTCGGATCCGTCATCAGAATAACCACCGATATGCCAATGTAGCAGGCAAAAATAGGCAAGGTCCAATCGATGACGAAGTTTGCTAACGCACTTCTCTCGCTCCGTTTATTCTTCGCGTTTAATCTCCACTTAGACAAATGGTCCACCAGCCTTCTCCTCCGAAAAGGAAACGTTTTGTTGGTGGAATCGTCGTGCGCGTCACCACCATACTTCGTGGACGGCGAGCCGTTGTTCGAACCACGACCAATCCCTGATGAACGCATGGCGTACGGATCGTACGCATCGTCGTCTTCGAACGAGTTGTCGTTCGAGTTACTCTTGCTCACGGTCCCGTACGTGGACGCGCCTTGGGTTATAGATTTCTTTTCAGCCATCCTCGCGTTCTTTTTGTCCTTCACGAATTTTGTGTTTACGAGACGATTTTACGAATACGACGATTCTTTATTTATGCTTAATTATATACACACTCGCTCGATCGACGACGACGTAAGAACGACGACGACGATTCTTTTATTCACTCTGTCTGCTTTTGTAGGAGTGAATGAAGTGCGTGTGTTGCTCCTTATTTTTGCGGAGATGATTAAAGAAATTGGCCGCGGTCTCTTTTTTTTTACTTTGGTGTTTAGGGTGGTGACAAAACGAGGAAAAACAAAAGAGAGAGCAAATGCACACGCCACAAAACGAAGAACGAAGAAGACAGAAAACACACAAACATCATGTTTTTCCGTATTCTCCCCTCTCTCTTCTACTCCTACGTATCGTCGTTATCACAACAACAACAATTATCACAACAACAACAACAACAACAAAAGAGTAATAATAACTTTCCTTTGCCTCCTCAACTGTGCATTGCGCTCGTGTTTCTTCTCATCGACGCTCTGAAATTTGTTTTCCACGAGAAAACGGGCGAAATTTGGTCGTTACAGAGAAGAATAAAAACTTTAAACAACACGATCGGAAGAGAAGCAGACGAGAAACGAAAAGAGGAGCTGAGGAAGAAAGAGAAAGAGTTGCTGACCAAACGAACGCCGTTGATGCGAAAACTAATGAGCTTTGGACACTATCTCTCGTGGTTAAAGTTTCTCATCTCCTCAGCCTTCATAAAGAATTTCTTCGGTGTGCCTCTCTTCGAGGTGCCGAGAGTTTTAGTCTGGCCATTGGGAAGATTTTTAGCGTTTCCTCACGGTAACACCTTTGAGTTTGGCCAAATAGCGGTCATTCCGTGGGTGTGTCTCTCCAGCGTGTGTAGCGTACAACTGACGAACGTGTTGTTGGGACCGTTTATTCTTATGTGCTGCTCTTCTTCTTTGGTCGTTTTTGGTCGTCGGCGCCGAAGAGATTTGACTTTGTAGCATAGACGTTAGTTGGTACTTTATTAACAGAGATGAGTCCGACGACTGACTCCTTTACGCGCGCGGGTGTGTAACTGGTAGCGTCGTCGTCGTCGTCGTCGTCGTCGTCTTCGTAGATTATTATTAGCGTTTAGTAATAGAGAATAGGAACTTGAGAGTTTAACAAAACAACAACCTTTTGTGACCTTTTCTTCTTCTTCTTCTTCTTCTCCTTCTTCTTCTTCTTCTTCTATCAAACCTCACTCTCTTTTCCTCTGCTCTACGAAAAACATAAGATGGGATTCCAAAAGTCCTCCGCGGCTGGTAAGAAGAAGAAGAAAAAGAGCAGCGGCAGCAGTAACAGTTCGTCCGCAGTGAAGATATCGTCGCAAACGCCAATTTTCGGATCCATCGAAGACGGCGACGAAGAGGAATTCGATTTGGTTTTACGAGAGAATCCCGACGCCATCAGCGAACGTAACAAAAACGGTTGGAGTCCTTTACACCAAGCGTGCTTCTCGGACAGAGCAGAGTTTGCGAGAAAACTCGTCGAGCTAGTCGGCGAAGAGAACAGAGTTGCTTACATCAACGCGCCGTGTAAAGATGGAGATACTCCTTTGCACTACGCCGCCTGTCAAGACGCCGTCTCGTGCGTAGAATTCTTACTCTACCAAAAAGGCATAGAGTTAGAGTGGAAAGACTTGGACGGCGAAACAGCCTTGGACGTTGCGCGGCCGAAAGCGAAGAGATTAATAAAGGAAAGATTAGAAAAAATAGCAACAAACAGTACAGACGAGGCGGTGATGATGACGACGTGATTGAGAGAGGTAAGAAGTTCCTCAAAAGGATTCTGATTTTTCTAGTCGCTGCGCGCGCAATTGTCAGTGTATCGTTCGTAAAAATAAAATGAACAGTACTGTAACCGAGTATATGAAACTACATCTTATTCTTCTTCTCTTCTATTCAAAGTGTTTCTTACTATTCGAAGAAAAGATTCTCCCTGAAAGCGTGCGTCGCGAAATCTGGAGAGCTGAGATGCACTCTCCGAAACGCGTTGTGTTCTTGTTGTTGTGGCGGTTCGTGCGCCATCTCCTCTGCTCCTTCCTCCTCTTGCGCATCGCGCGATGACGCTTTCTTTTTAAGAGTACTACTAATCCCTCCCAGACCCGCTGCATTCCAAGCCATACCAGTCAAGATGACAAACATGAACGAAAGAATAACATTCTCTCGTCTGCGTGCCTGCGCGCGACTGTTTTCAAACTCCTTCAGCGCACCCATCAAGGCGTGCTCGGACTTTGTGAATCTATCCGCTTGCCTCTCCGTTTCTTTGTCGCACTTCGACGCAGATTTTTCCATCCTTCTCGCGGCTTCATTCAACGCGTTCGAAGAGTTTGTCACCACCGCAGCAATCTCATCGATTTCTTTATTTAAATCGTCCAACGCACCAGCGTATCGCTCGTTCAAGCTTTCGATGTAACGGTCAAGCACAGATTGGTTCAATTCCAAATCTTTCACTTTCTGCGCGAGTTTACGGAAAACGTTTTCGGAACCTTTACCGCCTCCTCCGGGTTGCGAAGCCGCTGCGGCCGCTGCTGCCGCCGCCGCTGCCGCCGGCGTCGAAGCACCTTCAGATGAAGAAGCAGAAGCGCCGCTCTCGTTCGATTTCGTCTTATTGCTGAGGGACGACGATGATGGCGGCGGTTTCATCTGGCCAGCAGATGAGGCGTTGGAATTTTCTTCACTCGTCGCGTCAGCCTCGGGAACTTCCGTAGCAAGCGTTGCGTTCGCAGAAGTAGTGGTAGTAGCAGCGCTAGAAGAAGGGGTGGATGTGCCACTATTCTCTCTCGTGTCGCGCGAAGACTTATTGGCTGTTGCCGCCTGCTCATCCTTTGAGGGCAATGTATCTTGCATCGCCGCGTTCACTTCCTCCTCGTTCACTTCATTTTTTTTCACATTGTTGGTGGCAGCAGCGACCGACTCGCCGCCGGGTGAATCAGTTTTACTTGTACTACCACTACCATCACTACTACCTTTCGAATTCTTCTTTGTTTTCAAATCTTCTTCGCTTTCCCGAGCTGACACATCGGTAGTACTCGAAGGCTTATTCCCACCATTATCAGTTGCATTCTCGTTATTCCCGTCGCCGTCGAGGTTCTCGTCGCGAGTAATTCCCACAACATCGGCGTCGTCAACATCAGACAAGGCAGAACCGTCCAACGCATCGTTGTTGCTATTCTCTCCTTCCTCGAAAGATGCCGATGCTTCTGCTTCCTCAGTCTCGTCCGTTTCGCGAAACAATTGCTCTACTTCCTCAACCTCTTCTTGTAACCTCTCCATTTCTTCCCGAAGCGTCTCTTTGGCATCTTTACCGTGAACGCGAAAAAGAGAAACCGTACAAAAGTGATGAGATCCAAAATGCGTCAAGAAGCGAAGCTGTACGTATCGCACCCATTCGTTCGCGGGAATGGAAAACTTTTGCGGCTCTCTCGACCGCGAGGCTTCACAAGTAGCGAGCTTTTTCCAACCGTCCTTATCGCTGTGATGACCGTCCGTCCCCCAAATTTCAAAGTCGTGCATGCCGGAAGAGTGAAATTCGTAGTCGGCGACGATAACTTGTGTCAAAGTTGCTTCTTCGGAGAGTTCGACAGTTACCCATTTGCTTTCTGCGTTGCACGGAGATATGTAATACGAGTCCATATCTTCTGAAAGCATCGCAGAAGCGTGCTTCGACTCCTCGTTACTCGAGATAACTTTTGCTCCATTTCGGACCGAGGCTAAATTATACTTTTCTCGGTCTTCTTTGGTGACGGATTGAGGATGTATAATTTTATTGGCCATGTCATCATCATCATCATCATCGTCGTCTTCATCATTTGCATCGCTTGCTTTGCTGTCTTCGCTGTCAAGATGGTTGTTCTCCTTCGAATCTGCAACGTTATTATGCTCGTCAGCACTGCTCTTATCAATCTCCGCTTCTACTTTTGTGCTGCTCTCAGACGACGAAGCCGCCGCGTTCACATCTAATGCGGATGTTTCAGATTCCTCGGATTTTTCCGCCGCGCTCTTTGTATGCTCAGTCTCATCGGCCGCTTTTTCGATGCCGTCATTCCCTGCGTGCTCTTCGTTTCTATTTGTCTCCGTTTCTCTGTCTCCTTTATTTTCGGAAGTCTTTGCACTCGACGCCGTCTCCTTGTTCGCGACTTGTGCTTTTTCAGTCTTCTCGATGTCCGTTTTCTCGTTCGCACCCTTTTCATCTCCATCAGAAGCTTTTTTCTCCGACGATGCAGTGGTAGATGATAATGACGACGACGACGACGACGACGACGCTGATGCTGCAGACTGTTCCTCCGCGAGAGTGGCATCATCCGAAACGGAAATTCCGGATTTGGTGGATTCATCTGCTTCCTCTCCAGGTGTAGACGAGTTCAGGTCTTTCTCGCCGTTGCTCGCGACCACCACCACCGGTTGTTGTTCGCCGCCGCTGCTAATATTCTCGCCACTTTTCGTTGCTTTTTTAGCCTTCTTCTCCAACGCTCGTTTTTGCTGAAGTTGTTCTTGCACGGATGTTTTGTACGCCTTCAACGAGGGCAAGACTTCGCGCTCTGTCTTCTCCCTCTTTTTCAACAGCGGCACGGGACCAATCTTTTCGTCTTCGTCGCCTTCGTCGCCTTCCTTCTGGACGTCGTAAACGCAGAATTCATCTTCTAACGGTGACTTTTGCAGTACGAACGAGGCAAATTCTACGCGCGAGTACACCTTCGACCGTCGCTCGGCGTATTCCTTTTCCTTTTGTTTGTTTGATTCCTCCGCGGTGGCGTCTTTAAGAATAGTTGCCACCACGGGAGGCGCTCCTACTTCTGTGGTGCCAATTTCTCCAGCTTTCCTCGCGGCGTTGTCAGCAGAAGAGACCCCGGGTTCACTTGCCTCTTTTGCGAGCACGTATTGAACAAAGACTGATTCCTCATCGTTGAAAATCAAAAATGAGAGTAGGAAGAGAAGAAGTGCGCCCCATCGACGCGTCGGAAATTGTTGGCGCATCATTTTTGTTGTTCAGTCGATTCTCTCGGTGACGATTCTCTTTCTTTTCTTCTCT
>Ga0209425_10000669_pt1 | contig 41313 bp, 35 predicted proteins | sample COG_05_FD_184749 | JGI IMG/M metagenome (GOLD analysis project Ga0209425, IMG submission 184749) | Pelagic Microbial community sample from North Sea - COGITO 998_met_05 (SPAdes) (version 2) | ecosystem: Environmental > Aquatic > Marine > Neritic zone/Coastal water | place: Helgoland, sampling...
CACCACGTTGATAGGCTGGATGTGGAAGCGCAGTAATGCGTGCAGCTGACCAGTACTAATAGCTCAATTGGCTTGATTTATGCACTGAAAAAATTTTTTGAAGTAATTTGAAAGATAATGATATTATTATTTTATAGCCCCAACATGAGTAGTTGGGGTTTTTTTTAAATTATTTACTATAAGGTTTGTGTGTTGAAAATTAAAAAAAATGAAACCTTTATTCTATTGTTTAGTTCCAGTTAAAGATATTTCAAATTGAATTTATTAAAATTTATTAAATATCAATTTAATATAGTCTAAAATTATTCTAGATATTCTTTAAATCTTTTGAGTATTATTAACCATCACATTTGACATTGATTTATCAAATTCTTGATTAATACTATCACAGCTATTGCAATTTAGTTGAGCGTTTACTCTATTCTTTGAAATATAATTATTTGTAAAATGGTACCAAAATTTTGCATTATAAATATTTGGTTCTCTCAGCACCTTGCATGAGAAGCCAATTAGTAAATCCTCCCATGGATCTTTTTCATAAATTGTTGCTAAAAAAGACTCTTTTCTTATTTTAAGATATAATTTATTTTTTTTTGTATTTTTGTTTAAAAATTTTTCTTCTAATTTTATCATTGTCAATTTCTTTAGAGATAATTTTTTTGACGAAAAGTCAATAAAATAACATTTATCATAACTTATAAAATTATCATCAGTCAAATTTATAAACAATTGTAATTTTTCAGAAAACTTACTTTCTTCAAAATATTTTTTAATATATTTTTCGTCTATATTGGAATATTTTAATTTAAATTTTTTTAAATATTCTATTGGTTTTTTATCAGTTACCTCATCTTTTGAAGAGTTTGTCACTTTTTCTAATTTTTCACCATTAAACAAAAATTCATTATTATTTTCAGTGTTTAGTATTTTTGTATTATTACTGTCACAGAATGATTTATAATCATCAATACTATTTTTTTTGTTCATTTCTTTTACACTTGAGTCTCTTAATAAATTTTCTGAAAAATAGCTTGCATAAGGAAAAAAATATTTAGGTTTTATTTTGCTCATATTTTGTTTTTTCTTTGATAAAATAAAATTACGATTTCTAATAATAATTTTTTTTTTATCTATCTCACTAAAGTTGTCAAACATCAAAGGGTATCCTGATGCTCCACCAGAAAAAGAAGAAGCATACATAGTAACATTAGGTAATTTTGAAAAATTAATATTATTTGAGTCAACGTCCATTAAGGATGTAAACTTTCCAATAGAAAAATATAAACCACTATCCTCCCTAAAGTCTCCAGATTTTAGTATGCTTAAATTTAAAGGAGTATTTTTCATTTTATATTGATAATTAAAATCTAATCTATCTATATTTCTAAAACCTAAATCCTCTAACAGTAAACCAGTTGAGTCAGAATTAAATTTTGGAATAATAATTTTTTTTGATTTATCAACATCTTCTAAACTTAGTTTGTGTAAATGATCTGGATGATTGTGACTAATATATAAGAAATCACATGTATTTAACTCATCTAACCAATTTTTTCTTGAATTCTTTTTTAACCACCATCCATTGTTAAAAGCTGGTCCATAACACCATGGGTCAGTTGCAAATGAAAATTTCTCATGCTCAATTTTAATACATGCATGATTTATAAATTTTATTTTAAAATTATTTTCACTTCTAGTTTTGTATTGTTTAATTTGTGGAATATTTTTATTAATAAAAAATTCAATAGAGTCATCTTTATTTTTAAATTTTATTTCTTTTTTGTTAAAACCGTTAGTGTATTTTTTTTTTTTAATACAAAACTCCCAATTATGTATAGGACAAATAATTTTATTATTTTTAGAAATTAACTTCCCTCCTGCATGATCGCATACTCTGTCATATATTCTTATTTTTTTATCTTCTTTAAATATAAAAAAATCCTCAAAAATATTAAGCTTATTTTTTAATTCTGAGATTTTAATTTCTATTTTTTCTTTTTGAGATTTTTCAAAAATCTTATTTTTTTTAACAAACATTTTATTTCATACTCGCAAAAAAATTTAAAAAATCAAGACCTGCATTTCTACTTTTTTCAGGGTGAAATTGAACGCCAACAACATTTTTATCTCTGTATGAAACACAAACTTTATTATTATTAAAATCAATTTGATGGGTAATTTTTTTTGTATCAATTGGTTTACAATGATAAGAATGAACATGGTAATACTCACCATTGTTAAGTTCTGTTATATTGTTATCTTTTATTGCTTCAAGGTTTTCTTTTAATTTATACCATCCAATATTTGGGATCTTATATTTTTTATCATTATCTGAATTTAATTTACATACTTTTCCTTTAAAAATATCTAAGCCTTTTGTTTCACCAAATTCATTACTTTTTGTAAAAAGAAGTTGCATGCCAAGACAAATTCCTAATAGAGGCTTATTTTTTTTATAATGATCTAATATAATTGGCAAAAAGTTTTTATTTTTAAGACTTTTCATAGCATTTTTAAAAGCACCAACACCAGGAAGTATTAAATGTGTTGCTAGTTTGAGCTCAGAGGTAACATCAGATATTTGACATTCTATGTTAATCTTGTCAAACCCCCTTTTAATACTCTCAACATTTCCACAGCCATAATCAATAATCATTATTTTTGAATTCATAAATTTAGTTATTAATTTCCAAGCTATCTTTTATTTCTGATATTTTAAGTCTACCAGAGTGTAATGAACTTCCAATGGCAATTGCATTTATATTTATACTCTTTAAAATAAATCTAATTTCATCTATGGTTGCCGCTCCGCTGGATGCAATTATAGGAATTTTAACCGACTCTGAAACTTTTGCAATTAAATCTACATCCATTCCTGACTCAGTTCCATCTTGATCAACAGATGATAGCATAATTTCGCCTGCCCCTAACGCTTCTGACTCTTTTGCCCACTCTACAACATCTATACCCGAAGGCTCTCTTCCATTCAGGTAAAAAGCTTCCCACTTATTATTACCTCTTTTCTTTGCTTGTATAGACAAAACAACTGACTGTGATCCTAGTTCTTTTGAAAGATCTTGAATAATAGTTTTGTTTTTAATAGCAGAAGAATTTATAGAAACTTTATCAGCACCTTTTCTTAAAATTTGCTTTCCATTTTCGAGAGATTTTATCCCACCATCGACTGTAATTGGTATAAAAATATTTTTAGTTGCAAAACTTATGACCTCATCAAGATTATTTCGTTCGTATAAACTTGCAACTGTATCAATTAGAATAATTTCATCAGCACCTTCCTCATAATATTTTTTGGCAAATTCATTTGCATCTCCATAAACTTTTTGTCCTTCAAACTTAATACCTTTGACAACTTTTGTTCCCTTAATATCTATTCTTGCAATTATTCTTGGATTAGTTATCATAGTTTATTAATGTACTTATACCCAAAATCTATTACTCCACAGCAAAATAAAGAAAGTTTTGAGCAAAAAAAAACTTTATTTGGCCTACCTTTTGATGTTAAATTTTGTAAAAAATGTATTATATCTAATCAGCGCCCAAATTCAGAATTTGAATACAAACATACCAAAAATACAAAAAAAAGAACTATAAAATTTTCACAAGATGGAATTTGTGATGCTTGCTCTGTTTCCAGCTCAAAAAAAAAAATAATTGATTGGGATCTAAGAGAAAAAGAACTTATTGATCTATGTAACAAAAATAGAGGTGATGGCTCTCATTATGACTGCATAGTTCCAGGTTCTGGTGGTAAGGATAGCTTTTTTACTGCACACATATTAAAATATAAATATGGAATGAATCCATTAACAATTACATGGGCTCCACATATGTATACAGAGTGGGGTTTACAAAATATGGAAAATTGGATTAATTCTGGTTTTGATAACTATTTAGTAACACCCAATAGAAAAGTACAAAGATTATTAACTAGATTAGCTCTAGAAAATCTATTTCATCCTTTTCAACCATTTCAATTCGGACAAAAGTTTTTAGCTCCTAAAATTGCAAATTATCTAGGTATAAATTTAGTATTTTACGGAGAAAATCAAGCTGAATACGGAAACAATTCTGATGATCTTGAAACTCCTTTGATGGATAAAAATTTTTTTTCAATGGAAAAAGTTGATGAGGAAAATTTTTTTTTAGGAGGTGTTGCAATCTCTTCACTAAAAAAAGATTTTGGTTTGACAAATGCTGATCTTCAGAATTATCTTCCAATAAAAACAAGTATTTTAGAAAAAAATAAAATAGATGTTCACTTTTTAAGTCATTATTTGAAATGGCACCCTCAATCGAATTATTACTATGCAGTCAAACATGGTGGATTTGTTACTAGCCCCGAAAGGATGCCAGGAACCTATACAAAATATGCATCTATAGATGATAAAATGGAAGATTTTAATTATTATACATTAGGTGTTAAATTTGGAATTGGCTGGACTTCATACATTGCTTCATGGGAGATAAGAGATGGAGATATAACTAGAGAAGAGGGTCTTGCTTTATCAAAAAAATATGATCTTGAATTCCCAAAAAGATTTGCAAATGATTTATACAAATATGTTTCAATTTCAAAAGATGAGTATCCAATTGCATCAAAAAATTTTGAGGAACCTTTATTTGATGAAAAATATTTCTTAAATTTACATGATAAATTTAGGTCTCCACACTTGTGGAAAAAAGAAAATAATAAATGGTCTTTGAGAAATGTGGCTTGGAATGATGCTGAAAAAAGTAATATTTTGACAACAAATCAAGAAAAAAGTGCAGTGAGCTGGCAAGGAAATAAAAAATAAAATGAAACATTAATGAGTTTAAGTTTGGAAAAATTTTTGATTATAAGAATTTAATTAATAAACAAAAAAATTACTTTTTCTGGCAACCCATATAGGGATGAATTTTTCATATAATAAATTTAAAAGAAATTTAAATAATTTGAGCCTTATAATATATCCTGAGTAGATTTCAATAAACTTTTTGAAAGTCATTATCGCTGCAATTTTCATTATTTTTATATGATATAAGAATACTAGGTTATAGTACAATTCTTTAAATGAAAAAAAAATTAATCATTTTTATTATAGTATCTTTTTGTTTAATTTGTTTATTTTATATTGCTGATTTTGATAAATTTAAAATAATTAAGTTTTTTGAAATTAAGAATTATAAAAATGAATATTTTTTTTACATTTTGTTATTCTTAAGTAGCATAATATTGTTTTTAACCCCCTTTCCAGCAACTATAATTTTAATTATAAATGGTTATTATTTTGGCTTTTTTGGAAATTTTGTTTCTCTCTTCTTTATTTTATTTTCAGCTTCAATTTTATTTTTTTTATCTCAAAGTTTAATTAAAAAAAAAGTAAATTTTTTAAAAAAATATCAAAAATATAATCATTTATTTGATAAGAATAAATTGAATTTATTGTTTGGTTTAAGATTTTTAATTCCCCATTTCTTTCATTCATTAATATGTGGATTGATAAAAATAAATTTTTATAAATTTTTTATAATAATTACTTTAGCAGAAATACCAGGTATTTTTTTTATAAATACAATCGGTAATTCAATCAAAAATTTCACTGAAATAAGCAATAAAAACTTTGAGTCAATTTTTTTTGACTCAAATTTTTTTACCCCCTTTTTTTCTATAATTATAATTTATATTATATATAGATATTTTGAAAAAAAAATTAATCTTCAAATTAAAAATAAATTTTGATGAAAGTATTCTTAACAGGTGTGAGTGGATTTTTAGGATCTCATATTTCAGAAATTTTATTAGAAAACAAAATCTCTTTAAAAGTATTAGTTAATAAAACACCAATACCCAAATTTTTAAACAAAAAAAATTTATCAATTGTTAATGATGATTTGTTAAATGTTGAGTCATTTAAAAAAGAATTTAATAATTTTGATTATATAATTCATACAGCAGCTTCGGTATTATCAGATAAGAAAAGTTTTGAGCTAAACGTAATAGGAACAAGAAAATTAGCTGAATGTGCGATAGAAATGGGAGTCAAAAACTTCATATTTACAAGCACCAGAAGTACGATTGGAATATCAAATCCAACAACTTTATCTTCAGAAAATTCAACAAATTTTGAAAATTTTTTATTTTCAGATGGCTATATTGACAGTAAGCGTAAATCTGAAAATGATTTAAAAAGTATATTTAAAGATAGAAAAATTAATTATTATTGTATTTGTCCTACTGCTTTAGTGGGGTCAAGAGATATAAAGCCAACCCCTATAGGTAAGTTTGTTAATAATATAGTGGAAAATAAAGTTAAATTTTTCATTGATGGCTATATTAATATTATTGATGTAAGATCTGCAGCAGATTTATTTGTAAACATTTTATTACAAAAAGTTCCTACGGGAAAATATGGTTTAGGGCAACATAATATAGAATTAAGTAGTTTGATTAAACATTTAATACCAAAAAAAAATAAAACATTTATTAATTATCCAAAAAAAATACCAAAATTTATTGTAGAATTAATTAAGTTAATTTTATATTTTTTCCCTGTTTTAAATAGAATTAATCCCTTTTTTTCATATAAAAAAATAGTAAGATTACAAAAAGGTTATTCATGTTTTGAATCAGAAAAAATTTATAAAGCGTGTAACTTCAAAAAAATTAATTTAGATAATCTAATTAAAAACTTACTTAGTAAAAATGAGTCAAACTGAGATACTAATAATTAATCCAAATAATAAGGAAATTGTTTTAAGAGATTTTTATAGTAGCACTATTTCAAAGGGTGTTTATAATTGGCCAAACGTTGATTTATTGTGTTTAGCTGGACATCTTAAAGAAAAATTTAATGTAAAAATTTTTGATGCCAACTCACTTAGATTAACTCCCGAAGAAGTTTTAAAAAGAACAAGTTTTACAAAGCTTAAAGGTGTAGTATTTTCAGTAGGAAAATCAGTCATTGAGGAAGACTACAAATTTATAAAAGAAATAAAAAAGCTCATTAATCCTGATGCAAAGATTTTAGTTGTTGGAGGAGTAATTTATTACAATGCAAAAGAAGAGTTAAAAAAAAATAAATTTATAGATGGATGTATTTTAAATTTTGTTACAGATGATATTTTAAAATATTTTCAAAATAATAAAAAGGATCTAAAAAATTTTATATATAGAGATGGAGATGAAATTATAGATACTGGATTGCAGCTTCCAGCAAATGACTTTTTAATTCCAACCCCTCCACATGAACAGTTGGATTTTACCAAATATCAGCTTTCTCATGGAACCTCTAGTCGTTTAACCTCTGTTTTGACTTCTTATGGATGTGTTCATAAATGCTCTTTTTGTGTTTCGGGTAAAATAAATTACAGATATAGAGATGTCGAGAATATAATTGAAGAGCTTAAACATATCAATAAACTTAAAGTAAAAAATATAACATTTAGAGATAATATATTTGGTTTTCATAAAAAAAATTTTAAAAAATTATTAAACAGGATGATAGAAGAAAACTTTAATTTCAAGTGGGTATCAGACTCCAGAGTTGATATTTTAGATGAGGAAATTATAAATTTAATGTCAAAGGCTGGCTGTCATGCATTACATTTTGGCATTGAGTCAAGTAATGAAGAAACATTAAATAGATATGAAAAAAATTTAAAGAATATAGATTTCGTTGAAAAAACTTTAAAGCTTTGTAAGAAATATAAGATTATTACTGTGGGATATTTTATACTTGGGTTACCAGGAGAAACGGAGATAGATGTAGAAAATACGATAGATTATTCAATCAAATTAGATCTTGATTTTGTCTCTTTTAACTTACCAATACCAATTGTGGGCACCAATTTAAGAGAAGAGAGCATTTCAAATAATTGGATAAATGATCAAGATAATATTTATGATGGATCTAAAACTCCAATTATTTCAACCAAAGAACTTAAACCAAGTGAATTGGTTAGATTAAGAAAAAAAGCTTATAAAAAATTTTATCTTAGAGTAAACTTTGTAATAAAAACTTTATTAAGAATAAGGAATTTATTTCAAATTAAAATGATAATAATAGAATTTATAAACTTAACCTTTAAAAGAAAAAATTTTGACTGAACAAAGATCAAAAGATATTAAGTTAGGAGTAGTTCTTCCTTGTTTTAATGAGGAACTAGTTTTATCTCATAGTATTGAAAAAATTTCAAAACAGATAAATGAAATGCAAAAGAATAATTTAATCAAAGAAGCGGTGATATGTTTGATTGATGATGGTAGTAAAGACAATACTTGGAATAAAATTTTAGAATTACAAAAAAAAAATAATTTAAATATAGTAGGAATAAAATTTTCAAAAAATTTTGGTCATCAGTATGCATTATTTGCTGGAATTTCATATTTTAAGAATATGGCAGATTGTGTAATTTCTTTAGATGTAGATTTAGAACAAGATGTTGAAAAAATACCATCTTTTGTTGAAAGCTTTCTTTTAGGTAATGATATAGTTTTAGGTATAAGAAATGATAGGAAACAAGACAGTTTTATAAAAAAAATAACTGCAAAAACTTATTATCAATTTACTAAATTTTTTGGAATGAATATGGTTTATAATCATGCTGATTATAGACTTATATCAAAAAAAGTTGCTAAAGAAATTTCTAATTTTCAAGAATATCATTTATTTTTAAGATCTATGATTTCGGGTTTAGGATTTAAACAAAGTAAAGTTTATTTTGATGTTACAAAAAATAAGACAAGACAATCAAAATATTCTTTTTTTAAAATGTTATCTTTAGGAATTAATGGAATAACTTCTTATTCAGTAAATCCCTTAAGAGTTTCAACAATTATTGGATTATTGACAATGATATTTTCATTTGTAATGGTTTTAGTAATTTTTTATGAAAAATTATTTTTAAAGATTGAAACCCCTGGCTGGGCATCAACAGTTTTGCCAATTTATTTAATTGGTGGTGTAAACATGTTTTTTTTGGGTGTTATTGGAGAATATATAGGAAAAATTTTTTTAGAAGTTAAGAAAAGACCGAAGTATATTATTGAAAAAATTTCAGAAAGATAAAAGATTAAATATTATTTTTGTTAAATTCAAATAAATCAACCAAAATTCTTTTTAATAAATCATTTATTGATAATATTTAAATATTATCTAAACATAAATTATAATGTGTGGAATATTTGGAATAATTAGCAAAAATTTAGATAAGTATAATAAAGATTTTATTTATAGTGATTTAGAAAAGATGATTAAATCCTCTTTTTTAAGAGGATCTGATGGTCTAGGTGTATGTTTGAGTGGTAAACAAAGATTTAAAATTTATAGAGAGACTAGAAAAGATGATAGTGAATTTGATAAAAATTTTAAAAAATTTTTTTTTAATTATATTTCAAAAATAGATAATCCTTTTGCTGTTATAGGGCAGACACGATTACCTATGATAGGAAACCATAACTATAACGAAAATATTTCGCCAATTGAAACAGATGAAATAATTGGTGTTCATAATGGAAATATAATTTTTGATACTTTAAATCTGCAAAATCTTGAATTTTCAAAAAAATCAGACACCAAAATCCTTTATGAGAAAATAACTAAAATATTTTTAAATAACCAGGATGATTATGAAAAAAAAATTTTAGAATTTTTAACATTATTAGAAGGTGATTATAGTATAGTTTTTTTTATAAAGAAAATAAATAAGATTTATTTAGCATCAAATACCGGATCTCTTTATTATCAAAATAACTTAGAAAATAAAAATGATATTTTATTTTTCTCTTCTGAGAAATTTTATCTAAAAAAGTTTTTACAAAAATCAAATATAAACTCTGGTGGAAATTTTGATATTAAAAATATTAAAAAAAAAATGTTTTGTTTTGAAAATAATAATCTGAGAGAAGTATTATAAATGAATTATATCAAAAGATGTAAAAAGTGTATTTTACCAATTAATTATCCATTTATAAAATTTAATAAAAATGATGTTTGTAATTATTGTACCAACTTTAAAAATAAAGAAAGTAAGGAAAATGAATTTTTAAAAATATTAGATCAACATAGATCAAATAAGAAATATGATTGTTTGGTAGGCTTATCAGGAGGTAGGGATAGTGTTTATGGTTTATATAAACTAAAAACAAAATATAAAATGAATCCTCTTGTATATACCTACGATTGGGGGATGAATGGCGAAATATCAAGACTTAATATTTCAAAAATATGTGGAATGCTGGGTATAGAACAAATTCTTAGAGCATCAAATAGTCAAAAAATTAGAAGATTAAATTCACTTAATTGTAAAGCTTTATTGAGTGATATCCAGCTAGGTATGGTCCCAGTTGTTCAGGCGCTTGATAAAAAATTTTTATCTCTTGGAAAAACTATCGCAAAAGAAAACGATATTGATCTCACAATCCACTGTACAGGACACACCTATGAACAAAGAGAGTTTTTTTTGGGATTTGCTGGTGTTAATCAAGGCCTTAATCAAAATCAACATATGAATACTTATAATTTAATCAATAAAATTAAGCTTGGTCTGTATTATTTGTTTCATACACTTAAAAACCCCAGATACATCAATATGTCTCTTTTAGAAAACTTCAAAGCATATTTAATAACTTTTTTTCATGGATATGATTATCTTCGTTTGTATGAATATATAGAATGGAACGAAAAAAAAATTCAATCTACCTTAAATGATATTGGGTTTATTGAAAGCCAGGATTATGGTGAAAATCAGTGGAGGATGGGTGATACACAAACGGCTTTTAATAATTATATCTATTATCAGTTAGCCGGATTCACAGAATATGATGATTTTAGATCTCATCAAATAAGAAATGGTGATTTAACTAGAGAAGAGGCATTAGAATTTATTGCAAAAGATAATTTACCAAAGATAAATGCTATTAAAAAATTCTGTAATTTAGTTGATATTGACCCAGAATTTTTTTTTAAAAAAGTCGAAGAAACAAAATTAAAAATAAAATAGACATTTAACATGTTAAATTATTACATATTAAATACAATTGTAATTTTTATATTATTTATTTCGTCTTATTTAATTTTAAAAAAAACATCAAGTACAAAATTTTTTTTTATAATATCAAGTATTTTTTTATTTTATTGTTTAAATCCATACTGGCTATTTGGCGAAAGTTCTTCAATCGGATTATATGATGAAGTAGATCTTACAATTCCAAACTATTTATTGTTAAATAATCAAGAGACTTTAGGTAATAACTTTTATCCCGAAATATCTGGAGGTTCCAAAGTTTTAAATACCTTTTATTTATCAAAAATAAATTATTATTTTTTATATAAGCTATTAAATTTTTTTCCAGAATATCTATCATTTTTAATTTATAGATCTATATCTATATTTTTAAATTTCTTTGGATTTTATTTTTTAGTTAAAGAAATATTTAAAATTAAAAAAATAGATTTCGTTAAATATCACAATTTAATTTTTTTAACAGGTCTGCTAAGTATTTTCTGTTTACCATTGGAGTACGGCTGGAGTATTGCTGGGTTAAATTTTATGTATCCAGCACTTTTGTGGACATCAATTTTGTATCTACGTTATAATAATTTGTTATTCTACCCATTAATTATTAGTATATTCTCATTAGTAATTTCCTTTTTTGGCACAAATATAATTTATTTTTTTCCTTCAGTTTTGATTTTTTTAATTTTGGTAAATTTAATTTCATATAGAAAATTTAAAATAATAAAAATATTAACTACAATTTTATCAATCTATATAACTATGATAATATTTAATTTTGATGTCATTTCTAATTTAGCCTCATATGAGTCAAGATTTTTTGATGATGGTAAATTTGTTAATATTAAAAATACCCTGTCATTTCAGCCTTTTTCAAGTTTTGAGAAATTTACAAACGAAATTGAGTCTACACTTCTTTTTTTTACTAGAGGATTTGATATATTAAAAAATACCTACATCCACACAGGAAATTTATTTCCGCCCATTTTTTTGTTTAATGTTTATTTGTTATTTTTCTTTTTTTTGTATTCAATTAAAAAAAAAGATTTCTATTATCTAAAAATATTTTTTTTTTCAATTCTAATAATTACATCAGTAAATATATTTAAACATTTTTTAATTAAACCTTTGGACAAATTATCTGAATATCAGATAATAAATTTATTAGAGTTTATTTATCCATTATATTTTATAATACTCTTGATAATTCTTATAAATTTTTTTAATGTTTCAAAAAAAAATTTAACTTTAAATATTTCACTTACTCCAATTATTTTTATTTTAGTTTTAAGCATATCTTGGCTGAATTTAAGATCTTTTATTTCAATTAAAACATACGGTGGATGGGATATTTACGTAAATAATCAAATTAATCAATTTTTTCAACAAGAAGATAAAAGTTATTTTAGAGTAATTTCATTAAATAATAATCCCAAAGCATCCATTTTGTCTGCTAAAGGCATAAGTACTTTTGATGGATTTCGCTTTAATCATTCTAAAGAAAAATCCTTATTCTTTTCAATATCTTTAATAAATAATCCGAATAAAATTTATAGTGAAAGACAATCCTTTAATAATTTGAATAGTTTAAATTTTAAGATGTTGGCAATGGCAAATGTTAAATATATTTTATCAGAAAAATTTATAAAAAATGAAAATTTAATTTTAAAGAAAAAGATTCAAATTAATGAAAAATATTTCAAAAAAGATTATTTTATATATGAGAATAAATATAAAAATTGGGGATTAATATTTGTACCTAAAAAAATTACAGATAATTTTTTAAAAGATGATGAAATAAAATATTATCAGCAATTAAAAAATTTAAATTTTAAAGAAGTATTTGATAGCAGAAAATATTCGATAGGTAATTTAAAAATTTTAGATTACAAATATAATATTCAAAATAATCAATATGAAATCAATACTAATTCTAAGACGGGATACCTGGTTTTAAACCATGTTTTTAAAAAAAAAAAGTTATCAGCTTATTGTAGCAGCAAACTATTATCTGATACCAATTTTGTAAACGGAATCATGACTAGAATAATAATACCAGAGGATTGTAGTAGAGTGATAATTAAATTTAATTAATTCCCAATCAATTTATTTAAAATTACTTTTTCATAATTACTTTTTTTAACAATTATTAATTGTTTTTTTTTTACCAAATTCCCAAACCAGTTGACTGACTTAGGGTTAAAAGTAATAGATTGTACGTTATTAATTGCTGCTTCTATAAATACCGAAGAATTATGAGAAATATGAATATCAATTCCATGAAGCCAATTATCAAGACTTGTGTCAGCTTTTATAAATTTTACATTTTTACATTTTTCAACTTGTTTAAAAAAATCAGCATGTTTGTAAAAAGAAAGATCATTTCTCATTGGATGAAATCTAAATGACCACTTAATATTTTTATATTTCTTAATAAAAAAGATTAAATTTTTGTTAATTGGTCTTGTATATTCTACACCACTTAATGAATAACCAATAATTTTAATCTTTTTATTTCTTTTTAATTTTTCAGATTTAATCTGGGGATATTTTGAAAAAGAAATTTTTAGATATTTTGATTTTATTTTTTCTTCATTACTCCAAAGAATAATTTCATCTGGTTTAAGTATTTTTGCATTTTTAAAATAAGAAGAGTTTTTTTTAGGATATGCATCATGATTATTTATGGATGCATGTTGTAGCTCAATAATTTTTTTTTGGTTTGATCTAAATGCTACAATAGCAGAGAGACTCATTGAGTTATAGTAACATACGGTACACAAGCTTTCATACTTTTTAGAGCTTTCCTTAAAAATTTTGAAAAAGTTTATTATAATTATAAAACTTCTAATTATTGAAAAAATATAACTTCTATAAAAAATCAGACCATTTTTTTTTACTTCCAATCTTAAATCTTTTGATTTCAATAAAATTGATAAATCTTTTAATATTTCTAATTTGTCCCTTACAAGAAAAAAATTTTTAATTAAATTAATTATACTTATTTTTTTTTTTAATTTTGATTTATTAGTGGTGCCTACAACAAATATATTTTTATTTTCCTTTTTTGAAAATGTTTCATTAATTAATTTTGATTGAATTTTATTGTTTTTATAAGATATATATTTTTCATCAATTAATATCATCATTTCTTTTTTTTTCATAAATTCTATTTAGGGTAATTTTTTAGTATTTTAAAAAAAATCATAGTTAATTTTATTAACTCACAATTAGCTCATAACTAATTTTGCAAAATTTAAATCATCGATATTATCTATATCTATCGATCTATATTCTGGAATTTCTAAAATCTTTTTTTTTCCACTCAATATATAATTTGTTTTTAAAATATATTTAGGTTTACTTACATATACATTTCCAACAATATCAAATGTCACAGGAGCTTGCTGTCTTTGATAAACTCTTCTTTTATTTTTATTTACTAGTTCAAAGTTATTTGTTTTTTTATTTTCAATAAGCATATTGAACCAAGGATTCCATTTACTTTTTTTTACTGTCAATACTAAATCGATATTTTTTTTTAATAATTTAATTGAATTCAGAATATCCTTTTTATTTTTTAATGGCGAAGTAGCAGGAAGACTAACAAAGGTAGAAAATTTTTTGTCCTTTTTTAATACAATTTTAACTGCATGTTTCCATGCCAATAATTCAGCTGACTTATCTTGAGATAATTTTTTTGGTCTTTTTATTATTTCAGCCCCATACTTTAAGGCTATTTTTTCTATATTCTTGTTATCAGTAGATACATATACTTTCTTTATTTGCTTTATTTTTTTTGCAATATTAATTGAATAAAAAATTAAAGGTTTACCATTTATCTTTTTTAAATTTTTATTTTTTAATCCTTTGGAACCACCTCTTGCAAATATAAATGCGTATATAGTCATTATTTTTAATTATTTTATATTTTGAAATTAATATATTAATTGATAATTAAGATTTTATCTTTATAAGATTGTAGTTAAAAATTATACTGTTAATCAATTCTTTGTCTATTTGAGCACAAATAAATGTATTAAAAAAATTAGATCAATTTAATGACCCAAATAACAAAAAAATTAAAAATTAGCGATTTTTTACAATCATTAAAAAAACTAAAAAATCTGAATTTTTTCTCCAGTACAGCTTTTTTACTTTATAATTTATTGATTATTTTATTGTTGATTACAATAAATCAATCCCAATTTTTTTTTAATAAAAAGAATCATTATACAGTTAATTTTGATATATCTTTACATGAAGATTATTTTTTCAAAGTAAATCACCTAATAAATGTTGATATAAATGAAGCTGTAAAAAAAATTATATATCAAGATACAATTATCGATAAGATATATGTAAAAAAACATCTAGATCATTATAATCAAGATTATCGATTTCTTTCATACTATAGAGTTTATTTTGAAGTCTCTTCTGAGACTAAATTAAATGAAGAAAGAGTAAATTATATAATGGAAGAAAATACAAAAATTATTTTAGATGATATATTAGACTCATATTTGTTTATATTAACTTCACCGTATAAAACTATTATTAAGAACGTTTCAACTCAAGAAAATACCTGTAATAATTTTGATTATAAGACTAATAATAATGAAGAAATTACTAATAAAAATTTTTTAGATAAATGTTCAATAGAAATACTTAAATTAAGTAATGAATACAGCTTAGATACATTGTTTGAAAAAGCTATAATAAATTTTTACAATAAAAAAAATCAAATAATAAATTACAATGCAAATTTTGAAAGAATTGCAATTAAGAATAAATTAATTGAAGAATATAAAAAAAAATTAAAGGTTCAAATAAAAAAAAATACTAAAATAGTTAAAATCAATTCAGCCTACAAATATGAAGCCAATGGACTTATTGAATTTATAACTTTAGGAATTTTTTTCTGGATATTGTTCAATATATTATTTTTACAAAATTTAATGCGCATCAATCATAAAAAATGATAGCAGTTAGCATATATTTATTCTTTGCATTTTTTATAACTTTTTTTTTTGGATTAGTTCACGATCAATCAATTTTTTATAATATTCCCACTCTTTCTTTTGAAGAGAATTTGCATTTATTTTTATTGGTATTCGTTTTTTTTCTTTCATTAATATTTTATAAAAAAATGATTTATAAATTATTAAATGAATCACAGATAAAGTTAATTATAAGTAAAAATTTACTAAATTTTTTAGTCTTTTTGATAATTTTATTATCTTTCTATGGATATATTATGGGTTTTAATGATTTTAGATACGCTCATCCAGATCAAAAACATGATCCATCGATTATTCTATATATTTATAGAATTATTAGTACAACATACGGAGTTTTACTTTTTATAATTTTTTTTCAAAATTCTTATAAAAAAAATTATTTAGAAATTTTTTATTATTTATCACCATATTATTTTTTAATTAATGGAATAACACAGGCAATTGATCTTGTGTTTATTAGTCTTTTTATACTTTTATTTAAGTATGAAAATTTTTTTAAAATTAAAAAAATAAAACATATAAAAAAATTTTTTAATTTTAAGTTTTTTTTAATAATTTTATCATTAATACCAATAATTATTTTTCTTTTAGCAAATGGCATAAAAGTAAAAGAAAAAAAAGTGAATTTAGAAGCTTTATTAACTTATACAAACTCAACTTGGGTTTATGACAGGTTTTATACCCACCAGGCAAGTTTAATAAATTCACTTAAACCATATAATAAATTTGAATTTAATAATTATTATAAATCGTTTAATGAAAGATATAACAATGTTATAGGTCAAAATGACTATAACATTCTAAAGAGAAACACGTTGAATGAATGGAATAATGATATAATTTATAAACATTTATTGCTAAGATCAGGTAGCACACCAGGAATATTTGCAACTTTTTTTTATCACTTTAATAACAGTTTATCATTAATAATTATTTTCTTTTTTTTAATTTTTTCTTATTTTATTTTTGATAAAATTTTACAAAATTCAGATTATAAAAAAAATTTACTTATTTTGTCTTTTATTACAATTTTTATTTTAGGAAGAGGATATTTTGCAAATCCTTTAACATTTCTTCTTATTTTGGATGAGACTTTTTTTGAATTTATTATACTGATTTATTTGTCATTAATTAAAACAAAAATTGTCTAGCTTATTTAAAAATAATATTTATTATTTACTGGGAAGGTTCTTTCTAATAGGAACTCGGCCTTTATTACTTTTATTTTTTATAAAATTCAATATTCAAGATTTTTCAAATATTTTAGCAGAAATATTTTTAATTGTATCAATTGGTATGCTTTTGGTAAATTTTTCAGCACATAGAGAGCACTATATTGATATACAAAAAAAATTAAATATTGACAAGTTTATTAAATCCCAAGCAAAATATCTTCAAATAATTTTATTTTCGTTGTTTTGGGGTCTGGTAGTTACATTAATCTTGTCATTAATTTATAATTCAGGATTCTTAATCTTTATTTGTAGTTTTCTCTATTTTTTTGTTGAAAAGCTTCATGATGAAATTCAACGGTTTTATTTACTAAAAAAATTTTTTTCAAAGTGGGGAAAATTAAATATTCTTAAGTCTATTATATTAATAACTTCATTTTATTTGAACTATTTTTTTTTAGGAAGTTTGGAAAATTTTATTTTATTCCCAATTTTTAATTTAATTGGTTATTTAGCTATTAGTATTTTTTATTTAAAATTTGAAATTAATTTCAATAAATTTTTTGAATTTAAAAAAGAATTTAGTATTAGAAAAACTATTAAAAACATATACAATTTAAAGATATTATTCCTAATAACATCAGTATCTCAGTTAGCTCTTTATAGTGAAAGATTTTATATAAGTTTTTTTCACAAAAATATTCTTGATCAAGTCACCCTAATAGCAATGGTATTCTCTATCATTCCAACGTTTTTAGCAGTCTTTTTTGTACAAAGAAAAGTTAAAGAATTTGTATCTAATGAGATAGGTTTTGCAGACATCTTTTTAAGTAAAATATTTTATGTGAGTATTTTATCTTCTTTTATTTTTTCTTGGATATTAATTTTTGTTTTAAATTATTTTAATCTTTTTAATTTAAATTTTGATCTAATAATAGTTATTTTTTTTATTCAATTTTTTTATTCTCTAAATATGACAATGACAGAATTAATTTATTGGAAGAAAACTTACAAGTCTATATTAATAAATGAATTGGTTTATCTAACATTTTTTTCACTAATATTTTTATTTAGCAACATTTATGAATTTGATTTAATTACTGGTCTAATATGTGTTTTGTTGTCAATGATAATAAAAATGCTATTATACATCTTTTTAATTTTGAAATCAAAAAACTAAATTTCTATGAAAGAAATATAATCAATGTTAATTAAACATTTGGCCGAAACTATCTATAGAAGATATCTTAAAGTTATAAATCAAACTTCAAATTTAAATTTGAATAATAATGATTTAACTAATATTAAAGAAAAATCTTATTGCATAATTGAAAATTTCTTAAGTCAAGATGAATGTGGTGATTATATAAAAAAAATAATATCTGCAAAAAATCTTATTAAGAACAATAATGATAAAACTAGATTGGGTTATTGGAGCGATAGCATAGCTTCTGATACTAGATTTTTTAAGTTTCAAAACTTTGATAACACTTTAAATAAAAAAATTTTAAACAATGAACTAATTTTAAAATATCACAAATCTATAACTGGAAGGAAATTAGCAGAAAAAAGTTTGATGGCAAACCATGTTAAGTTTATTGATAAGAATGAAGGTTCAGGTGGAGGTTGGCACCGAGACACAAGGTTTAGGACTTATTTTAAAGCATTTATATATTTAAATGATGTAGATGAAAAAAATGGTCCTTTAGAATTTATAGAGGGAAGCCATAGATTGAAAGAAATATATAAATTTTATAAAAACAATTTTTTAGAGAAAAATGAATTTAGATTTACAGAGGAATTTATTGAAAAATTAATCAAAGAAACAAACGCTGTTAAAAAAAAAATAACAGGAAAAAAAGGAACACTTATTTTAGCAAATACAAAAGCTATTCATAGAGGCAGACCACTTATAGCAGGTGAAAGATATGCTTTTACTATTTATTTTGCTGATACAAAATTTAAAAAAAGCTTTATTGATTTATAATAATGATAAAAAATATATCAATAGTTTCACTTGGAGAAATAATACCGGAAATAGGCGACAAAGGAAGGCCAACTAGACAAACTATTTTGACTAATTTTCTGGCTCAAAAAAAATATAATGTAAAATATTATTCAAATAGATTTAATCATTTTACAAAAAAAAACAGAAGATTCAATGGAAAGAGAAAAGGTAATATTGAATATATTTTGATATCAAGTATTGGCTATCAGAAAAATGTTTCTTTAAGACGAATAATTGATCATATTTTACTATCTTTCAAACTATTTTATTTGCTTATGAAAAATCCAAGTGATCTTATAGTTTGTGCATTTCCAACACTTTCAAATGTAATAGCATGTCATTTTGTTTCAAAGTTAAAAAAAATAAAATTAATAATTGATGTTAGAGATTTGTGGCCAGAAATTTTTGAAAAATATTTTAAAAAAGATTTAATTATAAAAATAATAATTAAATTAAACTATAAATTGAGAAAAATTATCTTTCAGGATCATAAAATTATTTCAATTTCTAGATCCTATGCAAATAAAATAAAAAAAAGTATCAATTATAAAGATAAAATACCTATTTTTCCACTAGGATCAATTGATTATAACGATAAATTAAAAAAGAAAAAAAATAATAAAAGTAATAATATTGTATTTTGGTTTCTTGGTTCTATGGGAAAAACATATGATCTTGAAAATTTAATTAATACTACAAATAATATTCATTCTAAAAACATAAAATTTATAATCTCTGGTGATGGTGCTTCTTTAAAAAACCTTAAGAAAAAATCAACAAATAAAAATGTTATTTTTACTGGCTGGTGTGATTTAGATAAAATTTCTTATTATGGTTCAATAGCCGATGTAGGCTTGATGCCGTACACTTCTTTTTCAACACAAGATTTACCAAATAAAATTTTTGATTATTTTTCTTTTTCATTACCTGTATTAACTAATATTAGGCATGGAGACTGCCCAAAAATAATAAAAAAAAAAACTGGATGGATTTATGACTCAAATACCAAAAATAGTTTAAAAAAAACAATTTTATTAATTGCAAAAAATAAAAAAAAAATAACTAATTTTAAAAAAAATGTAAAAAATTTTTATAAACTAAATTATGATTCAAAAATAATTTATAAAAATTTAACTGATTATATATTAAATTAAAAAAGAAAATTCAAAACAGCAAATATAATAAATATAAATTAATGAAATATATTTTGATAAAGCATGTTTTTTTTGAAAAGTTAAATATTTCCTTGTAATTATAGGCGACTTGAATAGAAGTTAAAGTTAAGATTAAAAAAAAATTAAGGCAAATTTTATGAGAAATATATTCAAAATTGGAAATATTAAAATTGGCGATGAGTATCCTCCATTGATAATTGCTGAAATCGGAATAAATCACAATGGATCTTTAGATGCTGCAATAGAAATAGCAGATTCTGCAATTAAATCAGGAGCACAAGTAATAAAGCATCAAACACATATTGTTGATGACGAGATGTCAATTGAAGCAAAAAATGTAATACCTGGAAATGCCAAAATATCGATTTATGAAATAATAAAAAAGTGTGCTTTAAGTGAAAAAGATGAAAAGAAATTGATGGATTATGTAATTAAAAAAAAAAGAATATTTATAAGCACTCCATTTTCCAGAGCTGCAGCAGATAGATTGAACGCATTTGGGGTACCAGCTTTTAAAATTGGCTCAGGTGAATGTAATAATTATCCTCTGATAAAATATATATGTAAATTTAAAAAACCTATTATTTTAAGTACTGGTATGAATAGTATTGAAAGTATCAAGCCTTCAGTAAGAATAATTAAGAATTTTAAAATACCACTTTCATTATTGCATTGTACCAATATCTATCCAACTCCAGATAAACTTGTGAGATTAGATTGTATCAATCAATTAAAAAAAGCATTTCCAGATTGTGTAATAGGAATTTCAGATCATACTCAATCAAATTATACAAGTTTAGGAGCAGTAGCTCTAGGAGCAAGAATTATAGAAAAACATTATACTGATACCAAGAAAAAAAAAGGGCCTGATATTAATTGTTCTATGGATCCTAAAGATTTAAAAGAATTAATATTAGGATCTAATGCCATCTTTAATGCGCGAGGTGGAATTAAAAAACCATTACCTGAGGAAAAAAAGACAATAGCTTTTGCTTTTGCATCTGTGGTCTCAACTAAAGAAATTAAAAAAGGAGATATTTTATCAGAAAAAAATATATTTGTTAGAAGGCCTGGGGGAGGAGATTTTAAAATAAAAGATTTAAAAAAATTATATGGGAGAATTGCAAAAATAAACATTCAAGAAAATATTCAAATTAAAAAAAGATACTTAAAGTGAAAAAAATAATTTTTATAACAGGAACACGAGCTGATTATGGAAAAATAAAGTCTATAATTTTAAAATTACAATCAACTACTAAATTTAAAGTTTTTTTATATATAACGGGTATGCATAATCTTAAAATGTATGGTTCTACGTACCATGAAATTATCAAGGATAAAATTAAAAATATAAAAAGATTAAACAACCAAAAACCATTTGATCCTATGGATAAAATTTTTTCTAAAACAACTCTCCAATTTAGTACTTATATAAAAAATATTAAGCCAGATATGATATTTGTTCATGGAGATAGAGTTGAGGCTTTAGCATGTGCAATTGTTGGATTGTTAAATAATATAAAAATTGGACACATAGAGGGGGGTGAGTTATCAGGAACAGTAGATGAAATGATTAGACATTCAATATCCAAGATTTCCAATTTTCATTTTGTTACAAATAAAATTGCAAAAAAACGATTATTACAAATGGGAGAAAAAAACTCTTCAATATTTATAATTGGCTCCCCTGATGTTGATATTATTTTAAAAAAAAACCTTCCAGATATTTCAAAAGCAAGAAAGAGATATGGAGTTAAATTTTTAAATTATTCTATAGGAATTTTACATCCTGTCACAACCGATTTAAAAAATTTAAAAAAAAATTCAACTATTTTTGTTAATTCAATTATTAAAAGTAAAAAAAATTATATTCTATTGTTTCCAAATAATGACTCAGGTCATAGTATTATCCTTAATGCATATAATAAATTAAAAAGTAATCCTAAAATAAAGATTTTTAATTCTATAAGATTTGAATATTTTTTAACTTTTTTAAAAAATGCAGATTTTATAATTGGAAATTCTAGCTCAGGAATAGTTGAGGCACCATATTATGGAACACCATGTTTTAATTTAGGAAATAGACAAGAAAATAGAGCAAGTTTAGAGTCAGTTATTAACTCACCATTTTTAGAAAAAAATATTTTAAAGATTATAAAGAAATATGAGCTCAAAAGGTTTCATAAAATCTCTCATTTCGGATCTGGAAATAGTGACAAAAAATTTATAAATATTTTATTTAAAGAAAAAACTATCTGGGATGAGATAAACCAGAAGTATTTCAAGGAAATTTAGTTGTTAAGATTGTCACAAATGCATTATTATATCTTGTATATTATAAATTTTTTTATTAATTATAACTTATTAAACTTATGAAAATTGTTTTAGCATTATTAGCGCACGAGTCAGAAAATGGCACAATGCAAAATAGATATTTTCCATTATCTATAGGACTTGTTTCAGAATTTATAAAAGCAAATGTTAAATCACCTGTAGAAATCTCTTTATTTAAAAAGCCAAGCAAATTAGTCAGCTATCTAGAAAATAACGATCCAGATATTGTAATGTTTGGAAACTATATGTGGATAGAAAAATTAAATTGTTATTTTTCAAAACAAATAAAGAAGAAAAATAATAAAACCCTTATAGCATTTGGTGGTCCAAATTTAAGTATTGATGCTTTCAAAAATGAAAATTTCCTTAGAGAAAATAACCATATAGATTTTTTGATTGAAGGAGATGGTGAAATTGTTGCAAAAAATATAGTTGAAGCATTTATTGAAAATAATAAAGATATTGAAAAAACAAAATTAAGCAATATTCCAAATACAATATCGATTGAGAAAAAAAACAATAAGGTAATTACCGGAGGTAAAGAAGATTTTAGAATTGGTGTTGGGGATATAAAATTAGAAAATATACCTTCACCATATACATCTGGAGCTATGGATATTTTCTTTGAAGATGGGTCAATTCCTCTTTTGGAATCTAATAGAGGATGTCCTTACAGCTGCTCATTTTGTCAACAAGGAACAGCATATTTTTCTCGTGTTAGATATTATGATGATAAACGAGTAAAAGATGAGCTTGTCTATATTGCAAAAAAAATTAAAAAAGAAAAAATTAAAATGAACATTGTAGAATTTACAGATCCAAATTTTGGTATGTATAAAAATGATATATTAATTTTTAATCATATTAGAGAAGTTCAGGATGAATATACATATCCTAAAGAAGTTTGGTGTTCTAGTGGCAAAAGTCAACCGGACAGAATAATGGAAACAGCAAAGATTTTAAAAAAAGGTTCAATTATGATTAGAGCTACTGTTCAGAGTATGAATGAAGAAACTCTAAAAAATGTAGCTAGAAAAAATTTACCAGTTAACATTTTCAAAAATATGGCAACTGAAGGCATAGAGACCTATTCAGATGTGATGTTAGCACTACCTAGTGAGACCAAAGAAACTCATATAGAAGGTATCTTGCACTTAATAGATAATGGTATTGATGAATTTTCAATGTTACAGACTATTCTTCTAAAGGGAACTGAGATGGAACAAGATGAATATATTAAAAAATATGGAATTAAAACTAAACACAGAGTTATTCCAGAGTGTGATGGAATATATAATCTAAATGAAAACGAAAAAAGAATTACTGAAACAGAAAAAATTATTTATGAGACAAACACTCTTCCTTTCCAAGATTATTTAGACTGTAGAAAATTTAACTTACTAACAATGATTTTTCATAATACTAGGCTTTTGCGACCAATTTATAAGTATTTAGATAGTAAAAATATTATCAGGTCAGAAATTTTAAGAAAAATCTATAAACATTTAAATGAAAACAAAAATCCTTTGAATAATTTACTTTTATCTTTTGAAGACGCTACCAAAGGAGAACTTTCAGAAAAAGATTTATTTTTTAGCAATGATCTAGATTTAGATGAAATTGCAAGTAACAAAATGTTTAAGTTTTTAACTCTTGGGTTACTAAATTATAAAGAGCAAATAATAGATCTAATTAAATCTTCATCTTTAGAATACTTTGAAAATAATAAAAGTGATCACTCAATAGTTATGGACATAATTGAAAAATCATTCTTGAATGACTATAATGAAAATCAAGAAAGTCATATTATTGATCTTAATGATAACCTTAAAAAAATATTTAATAATAAAGAAATAGAGATAAAATTAACTAAATTCCAAAAAGAACAAATAGATTTCTTAAGAAAACAATATAATAAAAGAAGTGATATGGAATCTAAAATGGCTTATCATTTGAGACCATTAAATATGATTAAAAATATTGATTATGAAATATCTTCTGAGCATTTATTAACTAAAAAAATATCTGAAAACTTGGCTAAGAATTTAGATTAAATTAAAATTGAAAAGAAATTGATAATTGCTTCATAGATAAAATAACTATTGACTTAAGATTATATTCCTTTAAAAAAAACTCGTATTGAATCTTGGTGGGGAATTAATGTTAATATCATTAGCTGTTCCTGCAACGGTAAAGTCCGAGTGCCACCCAATATAGTCCGCTGTTGAACGATGGCCAGGAAAAGTCTAGTTCTACAATTTAAATTAGCAACGGCATTAAATTAACAACATTTTGTAAATAGCAAGATGTTTAAAAATGGATGTGTCGTATGTTTTTAAGATTATTTATCTCTCTAATATTGCTATTTAGTACTTTTAATGCTCATGCATTAAAAAAATGCACATGGAATAATAATGAGGGTACCCCATGTATAACTGTTAGCAAAACCCCAAATAGTTCAATTTTTAATAAAGATGGCATAAATAAAATAACTATAACTAAAGAGGATATAATAAAATCAGGTGCTGTTGATACTAACGATATTTTAAAACTAATACCAGGGCTTGATATTTTTCAATCTGGTACAAAAGGACAGCAAACTTCTCTTTTTACTAGAGGTTCAGAGTCTAATCATACTCTTGTTCTTTTAAATGGTGTCGCTATTAACGATCAATCCACAACTGATGGTCTACATGACTTTGGTCAAGATTTTATTCAGACTATTCAGCAAATTGAAGTTTATAAAGGTGCTAATGGCGCACACTTTGGTCCAAGTGCTATCGCTGGCGCTATTAATTTTATTACTTCTATTGATTACACAAATAGTTATTCAGTGAGTGGTTTTAGTTTAAAAAATAATTCAACTGATGGAAATTATACTAAAATTACAGATGATGGATGGCATTTAAATATAAAAGGTGCAAGCACACAAAGTGAAACTAACAGTGCCATTGCAAAAGGAAATGAAGATGATGGTGCTAAAAATTATCAAGTTAATTTAAATGCTGCAAAATGGATCAATGATAATTTAAAGTTTAGGTCAACCTTATATTCTAGAAGTACTAAAGCTGATTACGATGGAAGTGCTACAGATGAAGAGGGATATGTGGCAGATAATAAAATGTACGCTCTACAGACAGTCTTAGATCATAAAACTAATAATTCTGAAAATAATTTAATATTTCATTACCATAATTATGATAGAGGATATCGTAATTCTGGATATCTAGACGAATATGATAGTGAGTCAATAACTATAAAAGGTGAGAGAGCCATTAGTCAAAATGACAGTATTTCATTTGGTTATGGAAGTGAGTATAAATATGACTGGGGTGGTTTTGAGAACAGAGGAAATTATACTGCTTCAACAAAAGGCCATGTAAAAGACCTAGGATTGTTTGCAAATGCTGGATTTAAAATTAGTGAAAACCAAATATTGTCAATTTATGGAAGAACAGATGATCACAATACGACAGGAAGCAATCAAACGTATAAGTTAAATTTTATACAAATTTTTGGAAAATTAAAGTTAGCTGTAACACATTCAACTGGTTTGAGAAATCCGTCTTTATATGAACTCTATGGCTCTGACAATTATGGGATTGGTGGAAACCCCAACCTTAAACCAGAAAAAAGCAAAACTAATGAAATTTATGGGGAGTATAATTTTTCAGAAAAATTAAAATTTACTTCCACAGCTTACAGGGCAGAAATATTTGACCGTATAGAAAGCAATGCTACTTATTCAAGGCATGAGAATCAGCTGATTTCTTTAAATCAAGAAGGTCTAGAAAGTGAGTTGTTGTTCAGCGTAAATGATCAAATATTTGGATTATTTACAAATTTTTCAAAAAGTAGAAAAACTAATGGTGCAGGACAAGCTCGAAGGCCAGATTTATCTTTTGGTGGAAGTTATTCTAAAAAATTTGAATCTAGTATAGCTGGTTCATTTGATTTAGATTTATTTTATAAACATACAGGTAAGTTTATTGATTACAATGGTAGCATAAACACACCACAAAAAAGTACAGATTTATTTGATCTATCAATTAGAAAAAATTGGTTTGGAAGTATAATTTCCTTAAATATTTCAAACTTATTAAATGAACGATATGAAAAACCAGCTACGTACAGTCAAGACGGAAGAAAATTGCGTATTGGTTTAACAAGAAAATTCTAGGAATATTTATTAGAATTTATGTTATAAAAGTGTTATTAAATTAATTGTCAAATTATGAATTATTTTAAACTAACAGTAGGAATTTTTATAGCTCTTGCAGCTAGCAGATTTATTCCTCATCCACCAAATTTTACAAGTTTGTTAGCACTTAGCTTTTACATCCCTTTATTCTTTGGAAGAAAATATATTTTTTCAATATTACTGTCTTTTTTTATAACAGATATGGTTATTGGCTTTCATAGTACAACTTTTTTCACTTGGGGTAGTATTGTTATTATTGGGTTAATTGCAAATTGGTTTGCTATAAATTTTATTTCAAGAATGGTAGGTGCTTTATTTGGTGCTTTAATATTTTTTATTATTACGAACTTTGGAGTATGGTCTTTAGGCGGCTTTGGTTATTCACTAGAAGGACTATTAACTTCTTATACTTTAGCGATTCCTTTCTTTACTTATAGTTGTTTATCTACATTAATTTATTCATTGATTATTGAGCTATTATACTTAGCTACTAATAAATATTTAATTCAAAAAAAAATTATTTAAAAGATGAATAAAAATAATCTTCAGGGATAGTAAAAATTAAAAGTTCAATTTTAAAATGAAAATTCCTTTTTTTAATTATTCTTATGAATTTAAAAAGAATAGAAAAGATTATTTAAAAATTTTTAATAATATTGGGCAACGAGGTGCCTTTATACTTCAAAGTGATCTAAAAAAATTTGAAGAAAATATAGCCAAATACCTTAAAGTTAAATATGCAATAGGCGTTGCTAATGGAACAGATGCAATCTGGCTAGGATTAATGGCATCTGGCATAAAAGAAAATGATGAAATAATTATACCATCACATACTTATGTTGCCACAGCTGCAGCCATACATATGCTTAAGGCAAAACCAATACTTTGTGAATGTAAAGTAGATGGCATGATGGATGAAGAAGATATAATAAAACGTATTTCAAAAAAAACAAAAGCAATAATGCCAGTACAATTAAATGGTAGATGTTGTGATATGGATAAAATCAAAAAAATTGCAAAAGGATATAAGTTAAAAATTTTTGAAGATGCCGCACAGGCTTTTGGGTCTAAATATAAAAATAAATTTGCAGGAACTTTTGGTGAGTTTGGGACAATAAGTCTTTATCCAGCAAAATTATTAGGTTGTTATGGTGATGGAGGAATATTGTTAACTAATTCAAAAAAAATTGCATCTAGCGTCAATCAATTAAGAGACCATGGAAGAAATGATAAAGGTAAAGTTGTTTCCTGGGGCTTTAATTCAAGATTAGATAATCTTCAAGCTGCAATATTAAATTATAAATTAAAAAATTATAAAAAAGATATTTTATTTAGAAGAAAAGTTGCTAACTATTATAATAATAAATTAATTAATAATAAAAATTTACAATTACCTCCGCCACCTTCTTTAAATAAAAATTTTGATGTATATCAAAATTATGAAATTCAAGCTTACAAAAGAAATAAATTAAAAGTTTATTTACAAAGAAAAGGTATAAGGTGTTTAATACAATGGAATGGAGATCCGATACATAATTTTTCTAAATTAGGTTTTAAAAATAATTCTCTAAAGAAAACGACTAAATACTTTAATAATTGTTTGATGTTGCCTATGAACACAAGCGTAAATTTTAAGCAATTAAAATTTATATGCAAAGAAATAAATAACTTTTATAAAAAATATTAATAAATCTTATGAATATTTTTTCAAATCAACTTAAAACAGATTTAAAAGATAATATTTTATTAAAACTTTTCTATAAGATGAATTTTATTAGACTAGTAGAATATAAATTAGCAGATGAAAAAAAAAAAGGAAAAATTATCGGACCAGTACATTTATGTGTTGGCCAGGAGGCAATTCCTGTAGGAATAAGTCAGAATCTAAATAAAAAAAACATTCAAATATTTGGCAATCATAGATCTCATGGCCATTTACTTTCTTTAGATACAAACCTAACATTTTTTTTTTCTGAAATTCTTGGAAAAAACAATGGCTTATCTGGTGGCATGGGTGGCTCTATGCACTTAATTGATAAAAAAAATGGTTTTTTTGGATCAGTTCCAATTGTTGGAGCTACAGTACCAATTGCTGTAGGTTCAGCTTTAGCTTCTAAAATGAATTCTCAAAATAAAATCTCAATTGCATATTTTGGTGACTCAGCTCTTGAAGAGGGTGCCGTACAAGAATCATTAAATTTTGCAAGCAATTATAACTTACCAATTCTTTTTGTAGTTGAGAATAATTTTTATGCAAGCCACATGCATATTTCTGAGCGACAAAGTAATAAAGATATGTCCAAATATGCTGACTCTTTTAATATTAAGAATAAATCAGTAAATGGAAATAATGTTATTGAAGTTTTTAATAAATCAAAAGAGCTTTTAAATTTTGTTAAGAAAAAATCAAAACCTGCTTTTTTGCAAGCATATACCTACAGATGGTTAGGGCATGTTGATTGGAGGGACGATGTTGATGTGGGAATTACCAGATCTAAAAAAGAATTAAGTCTGTGGAAAAAAAGAGATTGTATAAATCAATTAGAAAATTTCTTAGTCAAAAATCGAAATATTAAAGAAAATGAAATTTCTAAAATTAAAAAAAATATTTTAAATAAAATTGATAGAAGCTGGCTTGGTGCTCTTAAAGCTAGTTATCCAAGAAATAATAAATTATTAGAAAATGTCTACAAAAAAAATAATTAAAAATAAAACTTCATATTCAAAAGCTATTTATAATGCTTTCGATAGTTTGTTAAAAAAAGATGACGACGTTTTTGTCATAGGCCAAGGAGTTTGGAGCCCCTGGTATGTTGGAAATACAATGAATGGGCTGGAGAGTAAATATGGAAAAGACAGAATAATTGATACACCTGTGTCAGAACTAGCAACAACAGGGGCAGCTATAGGAGCTTCTTTGAATGGTAAAAAACCAATTGTAGTTCACCCAAGAATGGATTTTATGTTATATGCAATGGATCCAATAGTTAACCAAGCAGCAAAATGGAACTATATGTTTGCTGGTAAATCAAATTGCAATGTTACTATTAGATCTATTATAAATAGGGGGAATGAGCAGGGCGCACAACATTCTCAAGCTTTACACGCGTGGTTTATGCATATTCCAGGTCTAAGAGTAGTTATGCCATATACACCTTCTGATGCTAAAAATTTACTTGAGGCATCTGTTAATTGTCCAGATCCAGTCATTTATATAGATGATAAATGGCTTTATTCAGATGAAGATTATATTCAAAACACAAAACTTAAATTAGACAGTCTTGAACCGCAATTGTTAAAAAAAGGTAACAATTTAACAATTGTTTCTGCTGGTTATTCAACCAAGATAGCAGTTGAACTTGAAAATAAATTAAAAAAGAGAAAAATTTCATGTGATGTTATTGATTTAAGAGTTTTAACAAATATAAAAATTAATAAAATAATAAGGTCTATAAAAAAAACCAATAGGCTTTTAACTATAGATCATGGTTGGGGCCCATGTGGTTTATCATCAGAAGTTTTATCATTAATTTTTGAAAAAATAGATCTTAAAAATTTAAAGAGCAATCCAAAAAGAATAACATTGCCTTTTGCTCCAGCACCAACATCTAATTCACTGGAAAAAAAATATTATTTTGACAGTAATTCTGTAGAAAAAGAAGTATTAAAGCACTTCAAATTTTAGATGATGAAAAGGTTATTTGATATTTCTTTTTCATTGTCATTAATAATTATTTTGTCTCCCTTTTTATCTGCCATATGTTTAATTATTTTTTTCAATGATAAGGCAAGTCCTTTTTATGTTTCAAATAGAGTAGGTAGAAATTTTAAAATTTTCAAAATGATTAAGCTAAGATCCATGATAATAAATGCAGACAAAAGTAAAGTTGATAGCACCTCAAGTAATGACAAAAGAATAACAAAAATAGGACACTTCATAAGAAGATTTAAACTTGATGAATTACCACAACTTATCAATGTTTTAAAAGGTGATATGTCATTTGTTGGACCCAGACCAAATGTAGAAAGAGAAGTTAACTTATATTCAAGTGTTGAAAAAGGGCTTTTAAAAAAAAGACCAGGTATAACTGATTTAGCTTCAATTATTTTTTCAGATGAAGGTGAAATTTTAAAAGATACCCTGGATCCAGATTTAAGCTATAATCAATTAATACGACCATGGAAAAGTAGGCTCGGAATTATTTATATTAATCAAAGTAACTTTTTGTTAGATATAAAAATCATTTTGTTAACAATGGTCTCGCTTTTTGATAAAAAAAGATCAACAAGAATTATCAATAAATTCTTAGTAGACAAAAAATATGATGATAATCTTATAGAAGCGTGTAAAAGAAACACAGAATTAAAACCATACCCACCACCAGGTTTTAACAATATAATAACAAAAAGATTTTAATAATTTATTTTTTTTTTAATAAAAAATATAGAACTTTATGTTCAGTATCTGTATTATTTTTATTTAAAATATTTATTTCAGATACAATATTTGAATTATATTCAATAGAGCTGGGCATTTTCAAAAAACTATTTCCATAAAATAGTTTTTTCAGAAATTTTTTATTTCTCATATTTTTTGGTATTAGATTTATTTTAGATGCTAAAAATTTGATTGGTCTTAGGATTTTTTGACGAATACTTACGCTATTTAACTTTACACCCCCATACAATTCAACAACTTGAAAATTGTTTTGACACATCATATTTATATTTTTGATGTCTGGATATATATAAGTTTTTGGACTAGGGTTGAAATCAAGCAAGTTTTTGTTTGCAGTACAAATTAATAAAAGTCCATTATCTTTTAAATTTTCATAAATTTTTAAAAAGAGTTTAGATAGATCTTGAATATAATAAATCGTTTCAAAAATAATTATAAGATCATATTTTTTGTTGTTTTTTGAAAAAAAATTAATTGCATCGTCAACTAAAAATGGAATGTTTGGATTATTTTTTTTAGCTATCTTAATTAATTCATTATCAATATCTATACCTAAATAACTTTTTGCATTGTCTAAAATTAACCTAGACCCTAACCCAGGACCACAACCTATTTCTAAAACATCTTTGTTTTTTGCAAGAGTTGATGAAAAAGAATATCTTTGCTCTATCCTTTGTAATTGTTCTATAGGAATTTCTTCATCTGGAATCTCAGTTAAATTAAAAAAACTCATTATTTGTACTAATTTTGAATATGGTTTTTAATTATAATTGCAATTTTTTCGTATGCATCTTCTGTATAATGTCCATATCTTCTGTAAGGAAAATATTTTAAAGGGTCGTTAGTTTTAGAGAATAATTCTTCCACGATATCTATATAGCCTATTTTTGACTCTTTGATTATTTTTTCTAATTCACCCTTTTTTTTATATGTTTGATTTGCTGTTTCGCTTACAACAAACCTAAAATATTCTGGCATATATACGAAAAAAATTCTTGAATTTGTTTTTTCTTGAATTAGCTCAAGTCGATTAATGACTCTTTTGAATAAATCCATGTCACCCGTATATATGTATGGTAAAATAACTGTATTTCTAAAGTTATATAATGTTAAAAATTTATAAAACGTACCTTTATATGAATTTTTTGAGCGATTTAATTCAAAGTCCAAAAATTTGATTAAATTATTATCAATTTCTGTCTGTTTATTTTTTAAATCTTGATTAAAATTTTCTTCATCTAAATATTTTTTAAGAATATTATTACCATATTCAGCAGTAAGGTCTATTAGATCATTTCCTTCTGAATAAAATATAAAAATATTTTTTACATCAAAGTTTTCAGTGTATTCATTTATAAGTCCTATTTCTGAAATTAAACTATTTTTAGAAAGTCCAAGTCCAACTACATTTATATCACTTTTAAATTTTCTTAATTTTGCTTGGATAGTATATTTTTCTTTAACACAAGCTCCATGTATAAACGAGTCTCCAATTAAGAAAGTGGTTTTTTGACTATTGTCCCAAACAAAATCCGGATTATTAAAACCATATCTATCACTTTTATAATCTGACCAATAATCCAGCTCTTTACAATTAAGAGTTAGTCTATTAGAGATTCCACCTAAATTAATAATTTCCTCACCATTAACATTAAAATTATTTTTTAAAATAATTGATACTGCGTTAGGATTATCTTTAACATAATCTTTATAATATTCTTTTTTGTTTGTATTTTGCAAATGTTGATCACTGGGCTTATTTAACAAATAAAATTCAAATGCATATAAACTTAAAAATACACTAGAAAAAACTATTCTATAAATGATCAAATTATTTTTGCTTAAAAAAGTTTGTACAAAACTTAAAAAAAAAATGACTAGTGAAATTATAAAATACCCATAATAATTACCTCTTCTAAGGCCATCATAAACAATCTCTGATTTATATAATACAAATGATAAAATTAAGACGGAAAAAAGAATACTTAAAATTGTTAATTTATTTTTAACTTGAGGCATAATTTGTTTTAAGTCTAAATTTTTTTTCTACCAACCATTATAAAAAAACCACCTTCATAAATTTGGTTAGAATCAAGCATTAATGAAAGTTCTTTAAAAAACATACCTAGCCCTATTTTTTTTTCTCTTTTTTCAAATAAATTTTTATCTTGATCGTAATCAAAAGGTAAAGATGATAAAAATTCAATATTCTCATCCTCAAACCATTTTAAAACTTCACTATAAGTATGAGTTGTTTCATGAGGATTGTTATACTGGTCTAGAAACCAGGCATATTTTTTTTTATCAGAAATATTTTCTTTAAATCTTTTATCTAAATATTTTAATTTCTCTCCCAATATTGGAAATAAAAATTGTCTTATTTTTTGAATAAATCTTCCATACTTATGATACAATCCTATAACTATTGTGCCACCAGGTTTTAAAACACCAGCAATATTTTTAAAAGCTAATTTAGCGTTGTGGGTATGATGAAGTACACCATTAGAAATTACACAGTCGAAGGAGTCTTTTTCAAAAAGAAGATTAAAAATATTCATTCTAAAAAAATTAATATTATTAATATTATTTTTTTCTGTAAATTTTTTAGCTTCTTTTAAAGAACCTTTTGATAAATCTATTGAAAAAATGTTTCGATTAAATCTACTAAGTGAAATACTTAACTGACCAGTTCCACAACCTGCTTCTAATATATTTTTTCCAATACCAATTTCTCTATCCAATTTATTTACAAAATTATTTTTACTCATAATCTCTAAAAGAGAACCCAGATCATCAATTTCGTTATAGTTAGGAAATTGAACATCATTGTAAAAATCAGATTGAATTAAATTGAGTTTATTTCCATCCTCAAAGTAAAGATCATGAATATTATTAAACTTATTTTGATTTTTTTTTAAATCAAATGGCTCTTTTGTTTTGGGATTAATTAAATTCATAAATTATATTTCTTCTTTTAAATATTTTAGAGTAACGTCTCTATTATGGCTTTCACTAAATCTCCACATAAACCCATCAAGATAAAAATGCAACATTTGCCCTATAATTGGAATTAAAATTAAATTTTCTAGATATGCATAGTTAAACTTTCCACTCAAGGATAGTACGGACATTAATATTCCATAAAATAGTATTATGAAAAAAAATTTTGATTTAAAAATTTTAAAAAAATTTTTTTTTGAAAAAAAACCAATATTTTTATTTCTTCCAAAATAAACTTTTGCAGTAATAACTATATACTGGCTATAATGCATTGTAACACCAAACAAAATTGCATGAACAGGGTTTTCCACAAAACAAATTGGATAAAATATAATCATACCTGTCAGAGTTGTAAATATTTTATCAAAAGATCTATATTTTAAAAACTGATATATGCATAACCCAAGCATTGATAATCCCAGAACAACAGTTATTAAAATTATCAGTTCTTCACTATTTATAATAGGAAAATAAAATCTAAATAAGCCAACAAAAAAAAATATTATATTAAATATGTAAATCATATTTAATTGAAAATTAATTTCTTTTTTATCACTATTATAAAGTTTACATATCCCGGTACTTTGTCTAGTTACATGATAAATGTTGTAACCATAAAAAATTAATAAAAATAAATTTTTAAAGGTGAAAAAACCTACTAAACAAAAGAGAACAACTAACAGTGACCCTATAATGAATATGTTTTTTTTTTGATTAAAGTGGGGGTAATTGCATTTATCAAAAAATATTGTCCATGTAGCCCCAAAGTGTGGCTCTGCAAGCAACATAATGGTAAAAAAAATTAAATACGATTCAGCATTTTGAAATCCATATAAAATAAACAAATATATTAAAGGAAAAATAATTGGAAATTTTATTAAGGCGAAGTCTATTTTGTTATTGAAAAGCATATTTTAAAATATATACATTTTTTTGAAAATTAGTAATAAATAAATATGAAAGTAACTAACTCAAATAAATCTTTTGGAATTGTTTTTTTTATTTTCTTTACTATATTATTTTTATTTCAATACTTCAATAGTTCCAGTTTAAACTTTACCCTAATATTCATAGCTTTAACCTTTTTATTTTTAGGAATAATAAATTCGAAATTGTTAACCCCATTAAATAAAATTTGGATAAAATTTGGAGAAGTCCTTGGTAAGATTGTGGCACCAATTGTAATGTTCATAGTTTATTTTGGTGCAGTATTTCTTACTAAAATTTTCTTGTATATCTTTAATAAAGATATAATTAACTTGAAAAAAAGTAATAAATTAAAAAGTTATTGGATAAATAGAAAAGATAAATTACAGTCAATGGACAATCAATTTTAATGAATTTTTTTAGAGAATTTTTCACTTTCTTGAAATATAGAAAAAAATATTGGTTATTACCACTTATAATAATTCTGTTAATATTTGGATCACTTATAGTACTGACTCAAGGTACGGCTGTTGCTCCATTCATATACACAATATTCTAGTGAGTTATATATTAGGTGTTTCATGTTTTTATCATGATAGTGCCGCAGCATTAATTAAAGACGGTAAAATTATTTCTGCTGTACAAGAGGAAAGATTTTCTAGAGTAAAGCATGATAGTCGTTTTCCTATAAATTCTATAAAATTTATATTAGAAGATTCTAAAATTAAGCTTTCAGACTTAGAGGCAGTTGTATTTTATGAAAAACCATTTTTAAAATTTGAAAGATTATTAGAAACATATATAGCTTTTGCACCAAAAGGTTTTAAATCCTTTTGTGCTTCAATGCCAATTTGGTTAAGAGAGAAACTATTTCAAAAAAAATTTTTACATGAGCAGCTTAAAAAAATTGATATCTCTTTTGATGATCAAAATAAGATTAAATTTTCAGAACATCATATAAGCCATGCTGCCAGTGCATTTTACCCAAGTCCATTTAAAGATTCTATCATACTAACTTTAGATGGTGTTGGTGAGTGGGCAACAACAATAGTTGCAAATGGGTTTGAAAATAATATAGAAATTATGAAAGAAATACATTTCCCTCATTCCATTGGGTTGCTTTATTCGGCATTTACATATTATCTTGGCTTTAAGGTAAACAGTGGAGAATACAAAATGATGGGTTTAGCTCCTTATGGAGAACCAAAGTATAAAAATATTATAACTAAAAATTTAATTGATGTTAAGGATGACGGTTCTTTTAGATTAAATATGGATTATTTTGATTTTGCAACTGGTTTAACTATGACTAATAAAAAATTTAATAGTCTATTTGGAAGAAAAGCCAGACATGCAGATAATGAAAAAATAGAGGATTTTCATATGGATTTAGCTTCATCAATACAATCAGTTATAGAAGATATAATTTTAAAAATTATTAAATCTCTTAAGAAAGAGTTTAAGAGTGAAAACTTATGTCTAGCAGGAGGGGTTGCTCTTAATTGTGTTGCAAACGGAAAAATTTTAAAAGAAAAAATTTTTAAAAATATTTGGGTTCAACCTGCTGCTGGAGATGCGGGTGGATCTCTTGGTGCTGCTTTAGCATATTGGCATTTAGAAAAAAAAAATGAGAGAATTTTTCCCATAGAAGATAAAATGCAAGGGTCTTATTTAGGTCCATCATATAATAATGAAGAAATTGAACAAAACTTAAATAAACTCAATGCTGTTTATACCAAATATACAGATAGTGAAATTTTAGAGGAAACGGTTAATGATTTAGACTCAAATAAAGCGATAGGATGGTTTCAAGGTAGAATGGAATTTGGACCAAGAGCTTTGGGTTCTAGGTCCATCTTAGCAGATCCTAGGTCTGAAGATATGCAAAAAATTCTTAATCTTAAAATTAAGTATAGGGAGAGTTTCAGGCCATTCGCTCCTGCTATTTTAAGAGAAGATTTGTCAAATTATTTTAATCTTGATTATGATAGTCCTTATATGCTTTTAGTTTCAGATATTTCAGAAAAAATAAAACTTGAAATGAGCAATGAAGATAAAAAAAAATTTGGAATTGAAAAATTAAATATTAAAAGATCTTCTTTACCATCAGTCACACATGTTGATTATTCAGCCAGAATTCAAACTGTCCACAAAGAAACAAATGAAAAATTTTATAATCTTTTAAAAAAATTTAAAGAAAAAACAGGATGTCCAGTCCTAATTAATACATCGTTTAATATAAGAGGTGAACCCATAGTTTGTACTGTAGAAGATGCTTTTCTGTGTTTTATGGGGACAGAACTCGATACTTTGGTAATAGAAAATTTTATTTTAAGAAAAGGGAATCAAATTAATTCTAAAAATTTAGATTATAAGAATAAATATGAACTTGATTAGTATGCTATTTAATATACGTGTAAATTAATTTATAATTTTCTCCTCCCATCAATATAGTTTGAATTGAAGATTATTATATTTACATTATAAGCACATTAGATAATTTAATAAATATTAAGCATTCTATAAAATGATAAATATTAAAAGAGTTTATTTAAAATTAGAAAAATATAAAAACTATTTTTTAATTATTTTTGATTTTATTTTTTTAAGTTTATCAATCCTATTATCTAACTTAATAAGAGTTAGTAACTTTAATATTTTTTCTAAAAGTTATTTAATTTTTTATTTATTTTCTTTAATTTTATTCTTTTTAATTGCTTACAATATTAAATTTTACAATTTAAGTTTTAGATATTATAATTTTGACACACAAAAAAAAATTTTTCGATTTGTATTTTTTTATATTCTAATTTTATTTTTATTTGTAAATTTAATTTATCTTCAAGATTTTCCAAGAAGCTTGTCTTTAATTTTTCCTGTTTGTTTATTTTTTTTGATTATTTCTTCTAGGTTGATTTTTTTATATTTAGTTTCTGATTTAGAAAGTAAAAAAAAATATAATTTAGATAAAAAAAAAGCTATATTCATAGGGTTAGAAAGTTTTGTAAGAAATTACAATTTTTTCAAAAATTTTTCAGAATATGATATTGAAAAAGTTCTTACTTTTAAAAAAAAAACTAATTTTTCAATAGGCAACACTATAGTAGGTAATTTTTCAGAATTTGAAGAAACTATTAAGAATAATAATTATGAAGTGGTAATAGTTACCGAGCAAACAAATCATCACAATCCTGAAATTATAGAAATTTGTAAAAAATATGTTGTTGAGATTCTAAAATTTGATGAAAAAAAATATTTTAAAGATTTTAATTATAAAGCTGAATTAAAGAATTCAGATTATCTATTACGACCTGAATTAAGTTTTAATAAAGATAAATGGTCAGATTTTTTTAAAGATAAAGCTATCTTAATTTCAGGTGGTGGAGGAACAATTGGTTCTGGTGTTGCAAAATTCTTATCCAATGTAATGGTAAAAAAGATAATTATAGCTGATCACTCTGAATATAGACTCTGGAGAGTCAAAGAAGAATTAAAATTAAATAAAAATTTTCATTTATATGATTTCAAATTAATAGATTTTTCTAATGAGCTTATAATTAATAAAGAATTTTTTAATCTTGAGATAGATTGTATTATTCATGCAGCTGCTTATAAACATGTAAATATTGTAGAAAGTAATATTTTAACTTCATTGTATAACAATATTATAAGTACAGAAAACTTGATAAATTTAGCAAACTCAAAAAGAATTAAAAATTTTCTTTTAATAAGTTCTGATAAAGCTGTTGAGCCAGAAAATATAATGGGCGTTTCCAAAAGAATTTGTGAATTACAAATTTTAGATGAAATAAAAAAAAATTTGTCAGATAAGAGGAAAACAAATTTTAATATTGTAAGGTTTGGAAACGTTTTTGGTTCATCTGGTTCATTAATAGAAATAATAGATCAAAAAATAAAAAATAATCAGACACTAGAAATTACAGATTTGAAGGCAAAAAGATATTTCATGTCTATTGAAGAAGCATCATTTTTAATTTTAGACATAATTGTTAACGAGACTAAAAATGATGATTTTAGAATTTATGTATTAGATATGGGAAAAGAAATACTTTTAAATGATTTTATAATTAACTACATTAATCGAAAGTATGATCAAGATATAAAAGAGCTTAAAAATAATGACTTTATCAAAACTAAGATTATTGGTCTTCAAAAAGGAGAAAAACTAAATGAAAAACTTTCTTTTAATCAATTAAATAAAAGTAATTTTAATTTAAAGATACTCTATGAGGTTCAAAAAATGCCAGCTGATAGTATTATTAAAGAAATTAATGAATTAATAGTTTTACTTAATAGTGAAAATAAAAAGTATGATGACAGTTATTTATCTAAATTAATTGAAAAATTTAAAATTTAAATTGAATTACTTTTCAAAACAGCCTTTAATTAAAAAACTATTTTTCTTATTTCCCTTAATCTATATATCGGGACCCTTTTTAACAGATTTTTCAATATTAGTTATTGATGTATTGTTTTTAATTTATTTGAAAAATAATTTCGACAGTAAAATTATTCATAAAATTAAAATTATTTTTATTCCACTTATTATTTTTTGGATAGTTGCACTTATTAATAGTTTGCTAAATTTTAATAATTATGAACAAATTATAAAATCTTTATTCTTTGTTAGATTTATAATTTTTTCTTTATTTGTTTATTATTATAGTCACCAAAATTTTCAAAGAATTGATTTAGTATATTTGAAAAATTTTACTATAACTTCAATTATGATAGTGGCGCTATCAGTATATATTGAATTTTTTTATCATTATTTTCTAGAGCAAAAAATAAATGATAGGTACAGTGGAATTTTTTTCTCTGAGGAAATTGCTGGTTCAATTTTACTTAAACTTTTAAGTTTTTATTTTTTAACAAAGTTTATATTAAAATCATATTTAGATAAATATGATCTTATTCTTATATTTTTTATATTACCACTAATGATAATAATTAATGAAAGAATAAGTTTTATTTTATTCCTATTTTTAATATTTTTTTTGTTATTTTTTTATTTAAAATTATCTTTGATAAAGAAGTTTTTTGTATTTACACTTTCTATTTTAGTAATATTTTTATTGATTTCTAAAAATGAAAAGTCATTAAATAGATACTCCCAATTGGTTTCTTATACCTATATTGAAGCTTATAAAAAAATTTTTAATTCAAGTCCTAATCTACCAAACTTTTTAAAATCTGAAGCTAATCAAGAAATAGTAAGTGGATATGATTACTTTGAACTAATTTATAGTGGCATCGAAGTGGGGTTAACAAAACCATTATTCGGTGTAGGTTTTAGAAATTTTAGGAATATATGCCCAAAAATTAAAGACATTAAAAATTGCAATATTCATCCCCATAATTATTATTCAGAAATCTTTGCAGAAAATGGTATTGTTGGTTTGAGCTTAATATTGCTTTCATTCTATTTTTTCATAAATTACATGATTTCAAATTCTATAAATTATGGATTAATTATTTTTTTGATAAATTTTTGGCCATTAGTTACGACTGGTAGTTTTTTTAATAATTACATTGGGGCCTTTAATGCCTTAATCATTGGATCGATTCTGTTGAAAAAACAAATTAAATCTTAGACAAGTTTATATTAAATTTTTGTAATAATATTTCTAACTTTATTAAAAAATTTGTATTTTGAGGATTAAAAAATAAAGACAAAATATGAACAATTTATGATAAGAATATTTTTTTTTGCCTCTTACTGGTTTAGCATTAGAGAAAGATGTGAAATTTAAGTATAATTTTAAGGAATGTGGGATGTTTACTATCAATAGTTTTACTAAAAACTAAAATTACATAAAAAATAGTCAAAAACTTATCTCTTAATATGTTTACAAATTATAAATTTGACGTATAAGAACTTGCCTGGTGATTATTGCGAAAGTGTAATACCCGATCCCATACCGAACTCGGCAGTCAAGCCTTTCAGCGCCAATGGTACTTTGTCTTAAGACACGG
>Ga0209425_10000676_pt1 | contig 41156 bp, 29 predicted proteins | sample COG_05_FD_184749 | JGI IMG/M metagenome (GOLD analysis project Ga0209425, IMG submission 184749) | Pelagic Microbial community sample from North Sea - COGITO 998_met_05 (SPAdes) (version 2) | ecosystem: Environmental > Aquatic > Marine > Neritic zone/Coastal water | place: Helgoland, sampling...
AAAACTTTCTGTTGTAATGACAATACTCGACACATTACACGATCCGCTATTTGGCTCACATGTATTCCGGCAGCTGGTTCAACACGTCGTCGAGCTCCGACTTGAACTCCTCCTTGGCCCTGTTGCTCCTGCCCCCGACGTGCAGCAACCACGTTTGTTATGTTCGACGTCATCATCCCCAATTAAAGCTGTCAACCCTTAATGACGGTGTCCTCCAGGGGCTTGACCGTGAACCGAAAGTTCTCCGACCCGTTCATCCTGTCCACGAGCGTCTGCCCCAGCGCCGTCGCCGGCGTTAAGCACCCACCACCGGGCGCCAGCTTAGCCTTCTCCGACGGCAACGCCATGCACAGCGCCGCCTCCACCGCCAGCGCGGCGGTTCCCTTGTACCCGGGGTCGGCGCCGTTGAACTCCATGTGCGCCGCCGCCTTGTCACCGTTCTTACCCCCCGTCCCCACGACGTAGATGTTCGCGTACCCACCCTCGCGCAACTGTTCGCTCGGGCCGTCGCCGGGCTTGGGCAGGACGTACTCGCGGAGGAGCCACCTGGTGGGCGGGAACATGAGCATGGCGCCGAAGAGTCCGATGAGAGCGGTGCCCGACGCCGCCGCGACTCGCCCCGAGCACAGGTCCGACTCGTCGTACGCGAACTTCGGGCCGTACACGCCGGCGGTGTCGATGGCCCACGACCGCGCGACCACCTTGGTGTTGATGCCCGCCATGACGCTGGGCATCGTCCACTTTTTGGTGTCATCGTCGAACTTGTACCCGCTTTGCGTTTTCCACCGCGCTTTAGCGTCGACGTCGGTTCCGGGCTTCGGGTCGCCGCCGGAGAGGAAGAACGGGGATCCCATGCGCTTGAGGACGTCCCACGGCGTCGTCTCCATGAGGTTGATCGCGGACGCGATCGTCCCGCCGCTGACCCCGCCCTTGGCCTTCCCCGCGTGGCCGACGGCGCGGACGCACTCGTCGCCGCGTTCTCTGAAATGCTTAGCCACCGCCCACGCGCCCAAGTCCCACGGCACGGAGTCGTATCCGACGCATGAGACGAGCTTGGTGCCGGTTGCCTTGGCGGCGGCGTCGTGTTTCTCGATCGTCTCGCGGATGAACGTGGGTTCGCCGGTGATGTCGCAGTAGTCGGTGCCGCACTTGACGCACGCGGACACGATGGGTTGGCCGAAGATCGCGAACGGCCCCGCGAACGACAGCACCGTGTTGGCGCTGCCGGCGACGCTCTCCAGGCTGGCGGGATCGTCGTTGGTACCGACGAGGATGTCGATCTTGCCCTTGGCGTGCGGGTGTTTCGTCTCGATGACGTCGCGGACGGCCTCGAGCCGCGCCCTGTCCCGTCCCGCGATGGCCCACCGGACGGGCTCGACGTTCCCTCGGGCGGAGGGATCTGGGGAGCCGGGGGTGTACCTGCGCGCGAGGTACTCGGCGGCGAGGCGGCCGGTGAAGCCGCTCCCGCCCCACACCACGAGGTCGTACGCCCTCGCCGCGGCCGCTGCCATCGTTGAATGAATCGACGCGGATGGCGTGTTCAGAAGAGTGCCACCGAGGTTCGTTACGTCCGAGGCGATGTCGTGTTCACGTGGTCGTTCGGGTGATCCACGACCGCGCTTTTCTCTCCAGCTGTCCAGCCAATTAGGGGCAACTTTTCAGCAACTTTTCAGCAACAGTATCACTAGTGCTATCAAGTTTGACCCCGTAATTCGTATTAATTTGTACCTTCGTACGAGCGAACAGTTAGGGGTGACAAGCTGAAGAAGAGAGCCGCGGTGATTCCAAATCCGGTCAACCTTTTCCGCTCCCGTTGCTTACAAATCCACGATTCTTCCGCGCCGGTCAGACTTCGGGGGCGCCGCAGCGCGTGTACCGACTCACGTGACCGCGAGACTTCCTCGCGTCGCCGGCGCACGGACCACACCGCGCCCGAAACCCGTTCGTTAAACCGAACGCGAAAGGGTTCGCACGCCCGAGACGCGGATCCACAATCCTCGACCCGTTGGCGCACCAATTTGCCGATAGTGAGCCCTCTGAGTAGAAGTCACCATGGGAGCGGGCGCGTCGACCGGGCAGTTCAGCGCCGAGGACATCCTCTCCGAGTCCGAGATCGATCCTAATGAACCGGTCGAGAACGAGGGCTACGACTCCGACCTCGCCGCCGACCACGAGCGACTCATCGCCACCAAGAAGACCCCGTCGGCGGGAATCCCAACTCTGGACCCGCGCAAGGGCCGCCTGTCCCTCCACCCCTTCGGCGGCAAGTACAACATCATGCCCTGCGCGCACAACATCCAGAAACCCGCGCAGTACCCCGACGAGTTCCCATCCGACGCACTCAAGCTCCCGGACGACACCCTCAAGCTCGAGTTCGTCCACGGGTACCGCGCGCACGACTGCAGAAGCAACCTCGGCTACTCCGACGAGAACAAACTGTGTTACCACGCCGCGGGGGTCGGATGCACCATGAACACATCCACGCGCAAGCAGAACTTCTTCGACCTGCACGACGACGACATCATGTGCCTCACCATGCACCCGTCACGACAGTACGTCGCCACCGGGCAGGTTGGAAACCAGCCAGCCATCCACGTGTGGCGCGCTTCAGACGGCGCTCGCGTCGCGTCCATTCGCGGCGCTCACAACGCGTCCATCATGCTCCTCGCCTTCTCCGCGGACGGCAAGTACCTCGCGTCGTGCGGCGCGGACCCGGAGCACACCGTCGCGGTGCACGAATGGGAGAAGAACCCGGACGACGACATCGGCGGCGCGTACGGCGGCAAGCTCGTGTCGTGCGCATTCTTCGACATCTTCGGCCGAGCCACGCCGCTGTGCATGAAGTGGAACCCCACGGACGGGCGACTCGTGGTGGGCGGCACGAAGAGCATGAAGTTCTTCGCGGTGGATGGCGATCAGCTCCGATGCACCCCCGCGGTGTACTCGCACGGCGCGAGGAAAGGGTACGCCGCGTGCTCGGTGATCTCCCTGACGTTCCTCCCCGACGGGAGCACCTTCGGGGGTACCGTCAAGGGCGACGTGTACAAGTACGAGGAAGGCGGCGTGCGCGCGGTTCGCAAGTTCACCGGCGTGCACCACGGGCCCATCCACGACATGTGCTTCACCGGCAAGGCGCTGGTCACCGCCGGCAAGGATGGCAAGATCAAGCTCTGGTCCGTGTTCATGCAGCCGATGTTCGAGCTCAACCTCGCCAAGGCGAAGGAGACGATGCTGGACGAGTACTACTCCACGCTCTCGTTCCAGAGCGGTCGGTCGCCGTCCATCCGCGCCCTCGCGGCCACCGTGGACGGCCGGACCCTCGCGGTGGGCACGTCCACCTCGGAGGTTTTCGAGATTGACATCTCGCAAACGCGGGAGGTAGCCGCGGCTTCCGCCAAGCTCGTCATCCAAGGCCACGCCGCGGCGGTGGACCCGCGCACGGGCAAGGACATCGGCGACGTCTGGGGGCTGTGCATGCACCCGAACAAGCCCAAGTTTGCCACCGTCGGCGAGGACAACACCCTGCGCATCTGGTCCCTCAAGAACAAGAAGATGACGTCGCACAAGCGACTTCCCGGCGCGGGTCGATCCGTCGCGTGGCACCCCTCCGTGGAGCACGTCGCGTGCGGCACCACGAACGGCAAGGTGACCGTCATGGACCTCAGCAACAACTCCGTCGTCGCGTCCGTCAACGTCAACGTCAACGCGGATGACGAGAGCGGCGCGCCCATCACCAACTTGCGCTACTCCCCCGACGGCAAGTTCCTCGGCGTCACCTGCCAGGATGGCCAGCTCCGCATCCTCGACGTCTTCAACGGCACGGACGGTGGGTACAGGCTCGTGGACCAGACGGAGCCGGTGACCAACCCCGACGCCGCCGCCTTGGGCAGCAAGTACAACCCCGACGACGCCGGTAAGCTCGCGATGACGCACCTCGACTGGACCGAAGATTCACGCTTCATCCAGGTCAACACCGCGCACGGCGAGATCAAGTTCTTCACCGCGCCGCAGTGCGACGAGGTGCTGGCGACGGACCCGACCGTCGCGAACGCGGAGTGGGCCACGTGGTCGCTCCCGTGCGGCTGGCCCACGCAAGGCTTGTGGTCGCCGACGATGATGCCCGGGGATCTCAACGCCGTCGCGCGATGCAACAAGGGCGACTGGGAAGAGGGCGAGCGCGTGATCGCGTCCGCGGATGACTACGGCCGCGTGCGTCTGTCGCGGTACCCCGCGAACATCGGCGAGTCCGCGCACCGGGAGTACTGGGGTCACAGCGCTCACGTCACCAACTGCGAGTTTTCGAGCAACGACAAATGGCTCGTGACCACCGGCGGCGGCGACCGATGCGTCCTCGTGTGGCGGCACAAGGACCCGGACAACGAGGGCCCCGACTACGTCCCGGGGTCCTCCAGGCCCGGCACCGGCGCCACTGAACGGAGCCACATGTCCGGCTCGCAATTCGGCGTTCAGACGCTTCCCCCCGGAACGGCTACCACCCGGACCCTGGCCGCGGCGATGGCCGTCTCCACCTCCCCCAAGCTGTCCGTCAAGGAGACCCCTTCCAAGGACCCGCTCGGCGACAAGGCTGCCGCGGACAAGGCTGCCGCCGCGTACAAGGCGCAGGAGGAGGCTAAGCTTCGGGCGTTATCCCCGACCACCCCCGTCGTTCCCGACTGGGTCGACTCGGACACCGATTCCGACGACGACGACAACTGCACCTACGACAACGCCGTCTCGTCCAAGTCCATCTTGATGGTCAACTCCGGGATGGAGAACGGCCAGTCCGTGTACACCCCAGTCAACGCGCACAACGGCCACCCGAACCCGTACAAGAACCACTCCCTCGCGGAGCTCGGATGCCGAAAAGGCTACCGCTCGCCGATGACGGGCAAGCCTTGCCTATCCCAGACGGAGGTTCCCACCTGGTGGCAGAAGGAATCCACCACGTACGATCCGCCCGATACCACGCTGTTTCTCCGATGGGTCTACGGCTTCCGCGGGTACGACACCAGGCAGAATGCGTTTTACAACGACAAGGGTGAGATTTGCTACCACTCCGCCGCGGTGGGCGTCGTGTACAACCCGGTGTATGAGACGCAGAAGCACGTCACCGATAACCCCGAGTCCGACGACGTCGCCGAGGGTAACAGTGACGACATCCTGTGCATGGCGCGGCACCCCGACAAGGTTGTGTTCGCCACCGGCGAGATTGGCAAGAACCCCAAGGTTGTGGTCTGGGACAGCGCCAGCATGAAGGCGCTGGCGGTGTTGGAGGGGTTCCACAAGAAGGCGGTCACCGCGCTCTGCTTCTCGCCGTGCGGCGATTTCGTCGCGTGCGTGGGCCAGGACGACGAGCACAAGGTTGCCATCTACGAGTGGCGCACCGAGACTTTGCTGGCCTGGTACAAGGCTGACCGCGAGAAGATCCTCGGCATCAACTGGTCGCCCTTCTCCGGCGACTTGGTCACCACCGGCGTCAAGCACATCAAGGTGGTCAAGGCGTGCTGGAGCAAGGAGTCACCGATCGTCAAGGGCCAGGTGTTCAAGCCCAAGAAGGCGCAGTTCGGCGACCTCGGCAAGTGGCAGAACTTTTACTCCTCGTGCTTCACCCCGGAGGGCTTGTGCGTCGTGGGCGGACAGAAAGGAAAGCTGTACGTCTTCAACCCCGACATGAAGCTCGTGAAGGTTGTCCCAGCTCACAACGGCAAGATCAACGCCGTGTTCTGCCTACACGATTCCAACGTTCTCTTCTCCGGCGGCGACGACGGCGTGGTGGCGTTCTGGAAAGCCTCGGACGTCACGCCGCTGCACCGCATCCAGATCACGTCAGCGGAGTCCGGCACCCCCGCCGCGGTGAGCAGCATCACCACCGACGTCAAGTCCAAGGTTTTGTGCGGCACCAAGTGCGGCGAGATTTGGGAAATCTCCGACGAGGCGCGACTCATCGTCGAGGCGCACGCCAAGGGCGAGGTGTGGGGCCTCGCCGTCCACCCCACCCTCCCGAAGATCCTCACCGGCTCGGACGACGGCACGCTGCGCATCTGGGACGTCGAGCCCGAGAAGCCCAGGAAGGTTGTCGCTCGCGCTCGCATGATTGAAGACCCGGCGCAGATCAAGCGCATCCCGAACACGTCCTTCAACACTGACGCCGTGCGATGCGTGGCGTTCCATCCCAACGGGGAGACGTGCGCGGCGGGTACCATGGGCGGGATGGTGCAGATCTACACCCACAGCATCCAAGGCGGCAAGCACGACTCCCTCGTCCGCGTCGCCGAGCTCAAACGGCCGAAGGGGCGGGACGAGTGGATCTCCGACCTCAAGTTCTCTCCCGCGCACCCGGACGATCCCGTCGGCGGCAGGTACCTCGCCGTCGGTTCACACGACAACTACGTGGATGTGTACGACTGTCGTAACCGGTACGAGCTCGTGGGCGTGTGCAAGGGCCACTCCTCGTTCATCACGCACATGGGCTGGTCCAAGGATGGCACCACGCTCTTCACCAACTCGGGCGATTACGAGATTCTCTACTGGCACATGCCCAAGGGTGTCCAGATCGTCCGCTCGTCCGAGACCAAGGACGTCGCATGGGACGGATGGACCGGCGTGCTCGGCTTCCAGGCCACCGGCGTGTGGTACAAGGGCTCCGACGGCACCGACGTCAACTCCTGCGAAGTCACCGTCGTCCGAGGCGACGGCGGCCGGGAGGAGCGCGTCGTGGCCACGGGCGACGACCGCGGCGTCGTCTCCCTGTTCAAGTCGCCGGCGCTCGGCGGACGCGCGGTGACGTACGGCGGGCACAGCTCGCACGTGACCAACGTTCGGTTCATGAAGGACGGCACGCAGCTCTTCAGCGCGGGCGGTAACGACGCGTCCATCCTTCAGTGGGAGGTTGTCCCCGGGGGGAGGACGGCGGCGCCCGCGGGTGGCAGAGGGGTCACGGAGTCCATCGCGGGCGCCTACCCTAAGCAGACGTTCGAGCACACGGAGGAGTCCGTGGACGCCATCGCGAACACGCAGTGATGAGTGACATGACAATCGCGAGTCGTAAAGTGAAAATAATTATCATCTTTTATTCAGTACATGCGTGATGATCCGCGCCTACTCTCGGCCTACTCGACTCCCGTTGCGTCGTCTCCTCGATAAAGAGCCGGAAAAGCCGAAGGGGAAGCCGCGAACCCGTCGCTCATCTTCACCAACTCTTGGTACTCGGCGACCAACTCGTCTCTTCGCGCCGCGTGTTCGTCTCCATGCGGCGTGTAATCCTTCAAGACCCCGATGGCTCGTTTGAACCAGGCGGTGCACGGGCCCCACTGCTGGACCTGCGCGTTGCATTGGCCAACCTCGGCGATGGATTCGGCGTACCCTAAAGTCGCGTCCGACAGCTCATCCGCCGGGTCCTCCCAGTTCGGGTCCGGATTGTCCACCCAGTGCTTGAACGTCTCGACGAGCTTCTCCGCGATGGGAATCACGGCCTTCCACTGGTAGCCCGCGTCGTCGCTCAACATATAGTCCTTTACGTCCTCGTATTTCCATCTGAGATCGTGGTAGTAGTCTTCATTGGTCTTGTCCCCAGTGGCCTCAAACGCCTTTGCATCGGCCAACAAAGAGTTGTACTCGTCGTCGCCGGCCCATTCTTTCGTGGGAATTGGAGCTTCCTTTGGCGCTTCCTTTGGCGCTCCATTTGAAACCCTGACCCTAAACCCTACCTTTGGCGCTTCCTTTGGCGCTTCCTTTGGGGGAGGAAGAGCCGCATCCCACTCACTTACGGGGGAGGAAGAGCCGCATCCCATGGTCGGTAAGGTGACGTGAGTGGGACTGGGGTGCCGTCCAGTGTGGCAGGGCGGCGCGACCTTTCGGAAGTTCGGGTCGAAACGGACCTGAAATTCTGTGAAACGCAAAATCACAAACTGCCAAAAAAAATCCCGGCGGACTGATCGACGAAACGATGCCCTACGAGCACTATCTGTTCGGCCGCCACGACGACCTCACTTCACTCGACGCGACCGAGGCGCTCGGAGTAGATAGGGTTCGCGCGCCGCCGCCACTATGTTCCGCAAGTTCGCTCCCGGCGAGAACGTGGATCCCAAGCTGCAGCAGCTCAAGAGCTCGGTGCAGCGCGGCATCCGCGGCAAGATCGCCGAGCAGTACCCGCAGCTGGAGGAGGAGGAGGTCCTCGACGAGCTCATCCCGAAGAAGTGCGTCATGAACATCGCCAAGACGGACGCAAAGATCAGCGTGGTGCTCGTCGAGGGCGTCCCGCTGTTCTTCCAGCTCAGGGACGGCGCGTACTTCCCGCACCTGCGCGTCCTGCACAAGTACCCGGACATGATGCCCAAGCTGAGGGTGGACAAGGGCGCCATCCGATTCGTGTTCCAGGGCGCGAACATCATGTGCCCCGGGCTCACATCGCCGGGCGCGGACATCATCGACGACGTGGACGAGGACGTGCCGGTGGCCATATACGCGGAAGGGAAGACACACGCGCTGGCGGTCGGGATCACCAAGATGTCAACGGCGGACATCAAGAGCGTGAACAAAGGGATCGGGGTGGACACGGTGCACCACCTCAACGACGGCCTTTGGCACTGCACAAAGTTCGACGCGTGATGGGACACCGTAGAGGTAGAGAGGGAGGGAGTTAGGGTTAACCCTAAACGACACACATTAGCTGGTGAAGTGACAGGACAGGCGTAGTAGTATCGTGAGCACGCGGGCGCTGTTGTTATTATTACACGGTGTTCGATTTTCGAGCTTTTTCGGCTCTCGTTCGCGTTTACCAACTCGTCAACCCTTGTGTTGCGCAGCCTTGTGCTTGTGGTGCTCCGACGAGCACAGGTACAGGTTCCACCCGCAGAACTGCGCGCCGATGAGGTACAACACGAACACGCAGATTAACCACCCGATGGCGAACATCTTCGTGTTGTTCCACCACATTCTCCTCGCCACCCGCCTCGTCTGCGCTCTAAAGGCGGCGGCGTCCGTCTGCAGCCGCGCCGTCGACTCCACCAGCAGCTCGATCTTATCCCCGCGCTCCAGCACGCGCTCGATGTTGTCCAGCATCACGGTCTTCACCTCGTCCAGCTCCCCTTGTACCTTGGCCAGCGCGTCGCCCGCTTTGCCCGCGTTAAAGTCCAAAATCTTGTTCGCCATGACGGACCCGAACTTGGCGTCGAGCGCCATCGGGGGTAGATACTCCGCGGACCGGACGTCCCGGCCGTGCTTCAGGACGAACTCGCGCCTGGCGTCCTCGAGGAAGGCGAACGGCACCCTCTTGCCGTCGTGTGTGCCCGCCGCGCAGAGGAAGTAGGTGGAGTCGACGCCTTCCAGGAGGTGAAACACGAGATCCGATTCGGCGTAGGATGAGCGCGCGTTTCCCGGCTCGGTGCCGTGAGCCTCGAGGACGCGACGCGCGATCGCGCTCACCCCCGCGGCGTCGCGGCTGACGCCGGCGTGTGCCTCGGCGAGGACGACGGTATCGCGAGCCACCGCCGCGTACAATACCGGCATGATGCACGCTTTTTCAAACTCGCCAAGCTGACGTGTTGATGTGACCTTTCGTGAACGAGACGGGACGCGGGCGGGCGGGCGCGGGTGGGATACGAGAGGCGATACGGCGCCGGGTGACTTCCGAGGAACTCTACGGAAGTATCGCGTCGACCGCGGGGTACGGCCCGCGCGTATCTGAGTGTGACTCCCCGCGGCGTCACGGCACCTTCAAGAGGTGTCGAGGGCACCCGCCGCGACCCTTGTCTCGGGTCTCATCTGATTTGGGACAGCCTGGATGGAATCTGTCGCCTCCGCTTTTTGTGTGTGTCATTGATACGAGCGCGACTCTATGTGATGACACCAGGGAGCACATCTCCGCGTCCCTCCCTCTCGTTCCTCTCCCCGCGATCGCTCGAGCCTCTTCCCCGACGCGCGCCCCGCATCCCACGCCCGCACACACCGTCGGGGCGCGACTCAGCCCTCACGTCGCCGTGTCAAACGTCCAAAAATCATCATTTGTTGTCCTTCAGCCCGGCTGACGCCGCGTCCGCGCTCGCGCCCGCGCCGCCCTTGCCCGCCCCCTTGCCGTACTGCTTCTTCCCGAACGAGAACGGCACGTACCGGTGTTTGATCATGTGCTTGATCTGCTGCTTCATCGTCATGAAGAACAGCATGAACCAGTACATCAACAGTATCGGCCAAAACACCGGGACGTCGAAGATTGGCACGAACGTCATGAAGAACGCGATGACGAAGGACCGGATGCTCCGGTACCAGAACTTAAACTCCGGCAGCCTTCTGACGAACGGCTTGAACTCCTCGGCGCCTGTCGTGGGCAGTGTGGGGCCGTCCGTCGCGGGATCGACCTGCGGCGAGAGGAACCCGATGATCAGGTTGAGGTTGTATATGCCCAGGCCGTACGTCACGATGTAGTAGCCGTGCAGAAAGGAGAACCGAAGGATGTAGATCATCACCACCACCGCGAAGGCGCCCCATCGCTCCTTGAGATGGGGCACGGACTTGTCCAGGTAGTGCTGGAACTTGCGGTTGAACTGCGCCTGCAGCTGCGCAGCCTTGCTGCCGTCGCCCTGATCCATGCCGTACGCCGGAGCCGCGTTCATTTTACCCTCTCCCCGTTGAATTGGTGCCGATCCCGCGGCTTTGCTTTGCCCGATCGATCTGCCCCGCGCGTCTTAGTCGCCGAGGTGTGCGCTGTCCTCGCGGGTTGGCGCGTGCGTCACGTCCGTGGATCCGTGGACGCCGACGATGGACACCGAACACGTTCGACGCTTCGATCCCTGCGAGGCGCGTCGGGTGATCTGGCACGGTGACGCCTCCGGATTTTGGCCTCACGCTCGGAGCCAGCCAGCCTCGGACTTGGTTTTCTCGCCGCGCAGATTCGTTGTTACAGCAGAGCACGGGGCGGCGTGGAGTAGTGCTAGGTGGAGGACTCGAGGCGGCCATGAGGGGGATTCACAAGAGCCTCAAGGCTTCGCAGGAGAAGATGGGCGCCGCGCTGAACGCCGCGGCGGCGTCCGCCAGCGACAGCATCAACAGCCAGCTCCCGCCCGGGTACAAACTCCGGGGCGCATCGACCACGAACGCATCGGCGCACGAGTTCAGGTACGGCGACCGCGTGCCCACCTACCGCGGCCCGGGTCTGCCGCCCGACACCACCCCGCCGCGGCGCGGCGACGACGGCGTCGCCGAGCCGGACGCGCACCTCCTCGTCGGCGTCGAACACGCGGACGGCCTCTGCCACAAGTCGTGCTTCGTCGCCCTCCGCGTGGTGTCGCAGATGGGGGATCTGAAAGGTGTACGCGCGCACACCCTCTCGGCGTCCGCCGGGGACGGCGGCGAGAAGGTCGGGTCCCGGATCGTCTGGCGCACGATGCGAGACCTACGATGCGTCCCGAGGCCCGGGGACACGCTCGTGGTGGAGGTATACGCGGGATGGGACGTGTCCGAGAAGTCGGCGGCGTGGGATCGATGCGTGGCTCGAGCGCAGTGCGCTCTCAGCGCGGTGAACGAAGACGGATCGCTCTCGCTGACCCTGCACAGGCGGCTGGAACGCGGCCGGGGCGAACGCGGCGGCAACGGCGGGGGCGGCGTCGCGGGGACCATCACGTTGCGCAAGGTACCGCACGCGCACTCCGCCGGGGTCACCGACGCCCTCGGCCGCGACCTCGGACCCATACCAATCAGACGCAAGCGGATATACTTCATCAGGCACGGGGAGAGCGCGTGGTAAGTGGGCTCACTTTACGTACCTCTCCATCTCTTTCCCTATCTCTCCTCCACGTTTCTCATTTGTTTCCACTGGACCACACACTGACTCTACCGAACGGAACGAGGCGACGAGGAACACCAATTTAATGAAGATGATGAAATTCGACCACCCGCTGAACGCGGCGGGCGTGGCGCAGTGCCGACGGCTCGCCGCGAACGGTGCGCACGCCATCGAGCTCGTGACGTCGGGGATGGGCGGGCGGGTTAACGGCCGACGCGGGACGGGCGCGACGGGGGCGGAACAAAATTTCGCCGCGGCGACGTCTCAGGTTCGTGAAACGGACGCGTCCGACCTCAACGCGCTACTCGCGCGGAACATGAACCTCGACGACGCGCGCGTCGGGTTGGGCCCTACCGGCGTGAACATCGACTGGAGCGTGCTGCGGTCGGAGGAGGCGTTCATGGCGGCGGCGCGCGGCGGCGGGTCAGAGCCCGGCGGCGATTTCATCGCTCGAGACGCTCCTCGCGGCGGGGTCATCTTAACGCGGGTCGGGGCCGGTGATAGATACGGCGCGGGCACGGCCACGGCGTACGCGGGCACGTCGAACGCGGGGAACGAGGACGACCCGGATTACCCCGAGTGGATCAAGGGGTACGCGCGGGCCAAGCGGTGTTTCACGTCGCCGCTGACCCGCGCGGTGCAGACGGCGGCGTTTGTGGTGCAGCAGTTGCCGACGCGCGATTTCGTCGGCACCGCCATGTTGCGGTCGTGCCGCGAGGTGAAGGGGACGATGGGGAGCATGGACTGCGTCGGGATCGAGTCCGGGCCCGCGATCGTCGAGCGGTGCGTCGCGAAGCTCAAGGAGCTCAGGGGATCCATCCCCGAGGGCGTCACCGACGTCGTCATGGCGTCGGTGTCGGGTCGGATGGATTATTTCGACGCGTTCGGTCAGTGGTGGACGGCGCGCGAGGACATCGACGTCAAGGAGGAGGTGGATGAGCGAATGACCGACTTTTTCGATACCATGCGGTTCGACCCGAGCGACACGTGCGTCGTCGTGACGCACTCGCTGTTCATACGGGAGACGTTGGCGCGGTTCACGAGCCCGGCGCTGGAGGCGTCGGCGCCCGTGTTGTCAAGGCGGATGCGTGAACACAAGCTGGAGAACTGCGGTGTGCTGGGCGTGGACGTGGTGTTCGACGAGGCGGGTACGCCGGCGGTGGTTGACGCCAAGTTGATGTTCGGGAGTGACTTCACGGGTGGGGGCAAATAGTGTGCTCGTCGATGAATGAATAGGTTTGGTATTACAGTCTCGTTGGCTAGTGGGAGGAGGTTGACCTGCGGATGGGCGGTGAGTGAGTTTAGTGCGTTTAGAATGAAAGTCGCGTCGGCGTCGAATGCGACGGGGTAAAAGCGGACGGGGGCGCGTGGATCTCTCGGGTGCTTAGTGTGGTTTGTACGCCACGTGCTGGACAATAATCATCCGGGTATCAAGCCGGTTCATTCCGCCCGTCACAATGGTGTCGTCATCGAGATCCGAATAAACGCGGAGTCGAAAACCAAAAACCGGAAAAAACCAAAACCGAAACACGGAGTCCAAACACTCACCTACGTCGCGTCACCCTCTGTGCGCCAATCACATCACCTCGTGGATCGTCCCCAAATCCACGTGCGCATCGCTCCCGATCGTCGCGTCCAGGTCTTCCCACCACGTATCTAGAAATCGTTCGCAGATTATCCGGAACCACGGCGACCACCTCAGGTTCGGGTCCGCCATCATGGATCGCAGCTCGTCCCGCGTCACCCACTTGGTATCGTCGATCTCCTCGCGGTTGGGTTCGATGGCCACCGGTTCGTCGGGTTTGATGAACAGGATGTAGTCCATCTCGTGTTCCCCCCACGGCCCGCCGGCGGTGGTCTGGTTCTCGGCGAACGTATCGGACGCGCAGTAGTGCAGCCTGGTGAGGTACCGGAACTTTTGGATTGGCACAGCGGCTGGTGCGATGCCGAGCTCGTGCTTGAGCTTGCGCACCGCCGCGCGCTTGGCACCGAGGACGCTGCCGTCCGCGATGCCCTCGGGGGTGTCCACCTCCGTGGGTTCGTACCCGTACAGCGGGTGCGAGCAGCACGTGTTGGTCCAGAGCGACGGGAAGGTGATCTTGTTCGCCGCGCGCTGTTGCAGGAGAAGTTTGTTGTCCTTGTCGAAGAGAAAGACGCTGAACGCGCGGTGGAGCAAGCCTCTGGGTTGGTCCGGGATGAACCGGTGCGAGGCGTACTTGCTGTCGTGCCCGACGATGTTGTCCTTCTCGTCCTGTGAACGATGACATCGATGAAGGTTGGTGGGACGGACGGTCAGACGAAGGCTGGGCATCGCGATCGATCAATCTAGGTTTTGTACTTGAGATGGGCGGCACGCACCACGAGGATGCACTCGTCGCGGTACATGAGGTCCTCCTGGGTCCCTGACCCGTCCCACGCCGCGGTCGCCATCGTGTTTCTACCGCTGGGTTTCTTCGCGAGGAGTGGGTTGGTGGAGCGTGAGGCGGCCCTCAGGTGGAGCGCCCGGGCGACCAGGCGACCGGCAGCTGCGCCGAGCATACTGGCGATCGGTCACGTGCGACTCGGCGTTAAAAATTGGCTTCCCCGAGATGGACGGATAATTGTTGGCGCCAATTCTCACTCGCCGTTGCACGACCACCACGTGTCGTGCCATGTCTCTGTGCGTGTCACGCGTTCACGTCGCGCCCCGTGCGTCGTTCGCACCCCGAATCCGTCGATGGACCCGCGCGCCGACGCCGTCCCCCGTCCCCCGCGGGATCATCGGACGATCTAACGGAAACGCGGTGCCGATAATTCCGCTTCCACTTCGCGCGTTCGCCTTCGAGGCTTTCGCCTTTGCCGCGCAGGAGGAACGCGCCGATACCGACCCGCGACCGGACGCGACGTCCACGTCGTACGTCCCGGTGGATGACGAGGCCAGGAGGACGAGGCTCGAGCAGCTGCAAAACGCCTACACCAACCGCGCACCGTCAATGGGCTACATGGCGCCGAAGATGCCCGACGGGTACCGCGTCCGGGTGGAGGAACCCACTGCGGGATCCGGTAAGACAAGGATCGTCGTGACCCTCGGCGCGGATGAAAAGACGGGGACGGGGGGTGATGCCGTCGGGTGGGTGACGTGCTGGGTGAAGAAATCGAACGTCAACCGGGTTTTGAGCCCCGGAGCGGCGGCGGACGGCGACGCGCTGTTCCTCTCCAGCGTCGAGGTGAAAAAGTCGCACCGGCGGATGGGTATCGCGTCGCGGCTCCTGCACGAGGCGGAGGCGCTCGCGTCCCTCGCGTTCAAGTGCGAATTCGCCACGCTCACCGTGTTGAAGAACAACGACGCCGCGATATCGCTGTACGAAGGGAGGGGGTATAACATCGACGACGGGAGCGGAGCTGACGCGGCGGAAAAGGTGAAATCGTTTCTGATGGACCCGCAGCGCATACTGCAGCACAGGATGACGAAGCGGCTGGGTAAATACGCGGACACGGGAGCCGACCGCGTGGTGGAGAAGTAGCGAGCTAGATAGACCGCGCATCGATGTTTATCATAATAAGTGTTAACCTGATGAACCCGCCGGAGCCGCGGCTGACGACGACAAAACTGAGATGAACAGAGTTTGCGTGCGTCATTGTTTTAGGGCGCGGGACGATGGCGGACCCGTGCGCGCCTCGTGGTCCAGGTCGGCTCGTCGGGGTGATATTCTGCCTGCTCATGACTCTGATACTCGCGCGGGAGATCGGCGCGCTGCTGGGCGCGAGGGTGGAGCTCCCCGGGATGTCGGAGAACCCGGCGTGGACTTCCCCGACCGCGATCAGGGAGGGCTCGGTGGGCACCCTCCCGGTCGAGGGCGTCCCGAGTGACAGGGACGCCGGGGTGCCGACCGATACACCCGCGACCACGAAACAACCGCCGTACGGAGTGAACGAGCGCGTGCGGCTCGTGGAGGTGGACGAGACGTGCCACGGAGAGGCTTCGCTCGATCTCGACGGACCCGCGCTGACCTGGGGATTAAACCATAAGGCGTCGTCCGCGCAGGAATGCTGTGATGCATGCAAAGCTCAGGCGAAGACCGCGCGGGAGAAGGGTGAGGCCAAACAGTGCAACAGCTGGGTGTACTGCCCGCTCCCCGAGTGCTGGGCGCCGGACGTGTGGAATCACACCAAAGGCGAGTGCTGGCTCAAGACGCAGGCGGATGCGACGGATCCGAAGGTCAACTTCCGAGGCGCGTACCCTCCGGAGTTTAGGAAGGAACACTCGACGTCGCCGACGCACGTCCCGTGGCAGGCCGGGGTTCTCTTAGAGTAGGATGTTATCGTGTAGGTGTCGTGGTGAGGCGTGAGTTCGATCGGAACGATGTGTCGTGGTGGGTTTGTCTCGACGCCGAACGCCGGGTTGGTTGTCATTTTAACCATTCTGTTAGCTGGAGCGTTTTTGCTGACCGTTGCGCTTTTTCGAGATTTTTGCGACGTTCCCGCGCGGACGGGAGGGCAGCGTACGAGGCACCTAGGTCCACGCGACGGCCCTCCACCGTCGCACACGGGTCATCGACACACTCGTGACCATGCCCAGCCCAAAGAACGGCGGGTACTCCCCCGTCGGCCGCGACGGGATGGACGAACTCGAACAGGCCAACGACCGCGTGAACGACAGCGAGAGTGAGAAAGAAAATGCGCCGGGCGGTTCGAGGTTCAACACGGCGCGGTTCAAGGCCATGGTCCGCGCGTCCTACACCGCGAAGACCGGGGGTAAGAAGCTGCTGACCGAGCGCGACGAGAACGACGAGAACTCCGGCGACACCGCGCTGCCCAAGGGCCCGCTGCCGGACGCCAAGCCTGTTAGTTATAAAAAGAAATTGGCACGGCTGATGTCTAGAGACGGCTGCACGGAGGGCGATCGCAAGCGCAAGGCGGAGCGCGCCAAGGCGCTCGAGAAGGATACCGGTGAGCGGGTGAGGAGCGGGAACTCGTGCGGTGGAGGCGATGGGGGGATCGTGGACGTCGTGACGAGCATGTTCGACCGGAAGGTCCGCTTCGACGTGGAGAGCATGCAACACACGCCAGTCGTCTCCAAGACCAAGTCGAGGGCGGGAGGGGCGCCGCCGCAGACGCCGGGGACGCCGGGCGTGCCGGAATCGGCGTGCGGGTGGCTCGCGTGTCCGGCGCCGAACTTCGGGTGGGACGCGCCGGAGACGCCAAAGGGATCCAAGCCCATGACCGGCAAGGGCATTCGCGCGTGAGCGTTAGTACAAGTGTAGTCGAGAGCATCGTTTGCATTTACACGTCGTCGCTCGTTACACATCGGAGTCAGTAAAACACGGTGAGCGTCCTGTGGTGCTTCCCCGCGCTCGTGTCGTCCCTCTGCCGCTCGCCCTCCTTCCACAGGAACCAGTCCAGCGCCACGGACGTCACGAACTTGTCATCCGCCTCGCCCGGAACCGTCGGGTTCAACTCGGGCTCGTGTTCGATCCGAGCCTCGAGCGCCGCACGCATTCGCTCCACCGCCTGCACGGTGCACGCCCTGATGTCCACCTCCTCCGCGCTGCCCGCCTGCACGATGTCCGCGGTGCTGAAGTTGTGCTGGTCCACCTTCCTCGCCAGGTTCGGTTCGTAGATCAGTATCCCCATGTTACGCAGCACCACGGGAACGCGGTAGTCCGCGAACATCGTCAGCTCCTTGACGGTATCGTCGAAGTGACCGAGCCCACGGCCGTTGAACCTGCCCCACAGGTCCCCGACGAAGATCTGCGCGCGCTTGTACAGGAACACCTGCGAGCCGTCCCGTGGGTCCACGGTGACGTCACGGAACCCGCCGAAGATGCGAACGACGAGGTCCACCAAGATGTGCGCTCGGCCGTTCGCCGCGTTGATGAGCCTGGCGCACGAACCGCCGAAGTGGTTGAGAAGGCCTTGGCCCACCTCCCGCAGCAGCCTCGCGCGCTCGTCCTCCAGCGGCAGCGGCCGGGGCCACCCGAGCATCTTACGAAGCGCCGGGCCGTCGATGCCCGTCAGGCGTTTGGCGTCCAGGGCGCCTCGGTCGGCTTCCAGCGCCTTTTTCAACCCGAGCGCGATGTGCTCGTACTCCAGCCCTTGGAACAGCAACGCGTTGGGGCCTTCCTCCGTCTCTGTGCGCACCGGCACCTTGAAGTCGCCGTCGTTGTCGAACCCGTCGTTCTTGACGAGGTACTGCGCGGTGACCGGGTACTTGGCCCACTTATCACGCTGCGCCGTCGCGTCGCGGATGGCTTCGTGGTCGGGCCAGAAGCAGAAGTTGATGGCGTCGACGCAGAGGATGTACCGCGCGGTGAGCTCGGGGTCTTCCGGGTCGTTGAAGTGGACGTTCTCGACGTCGAACTGCCTCGGGCCGAGCAAGGACGCGACGACGTCGTTGGACATACGCGAGACGACGCGATTGATCGCGGCGTCGTCGATGGTCACCTTGCATCCCTGGCGGTTGGCGACGCGCGCGGTGGACTCGCGGACGAGGGCGCAGGAGTGGAGCATGGAGGGCCAGGTGAGGGGCTCGGGGGGTCGGTCGGGGGCGTGGAGGGAGTGGAGCCAGTTCAGAGCGGCCGTGCCGCCCATCCCTTCGCCGGGGGAATTGTGTGACGCGAGAACTTCTCGGCCCGACCTACAAGTAAAAGTTCACTTTATGTTGTTAACACTAGCCCTTTAAGCGCTGTCGACGCGAGGATTCCAAGAGACAGCCCGCGGACGCGTGAGATGATGTAACAGTGCCTAGTCTATACGCACGCCCGGCATCATAGCCTCCAGCTTCATCCGCGCCGACGCGTCCATCTCATCCAACTCCTCCAGCGAAACCCCCGGAAGGTTCAGCCTCGTGTGCCACGCCGGCGCGCCCTCAGTCGCCGCCATCTCCGCCGCCGCGAGTGGCTCGCCGCCCATCGCCCTCAGCGCGGCATCCGCGCTGACACGGACCCGGGCGTCCTCGTGTCCTCGAAGCTTCGCCAGGTGCAGGTGCGCTCCGAGCGTGTGCAAACGGCGTTGAATACGCACGTCGTCGAAGCACATCCGTCGAATCAGCGCAACCGCCGCTACGTACCCGTCGAGCAAGCCGGGCGTCGGGCCCTTCTTCTTCCCGCCGCCCTTCTTCTTCTTGCCAGCTGCTTTCTTCTTCTTGGCCTTCTTCTTGGGCTCGCCGCCGCCGCCGTCGCCCGCGGGTGTCTCGTCCCCGCCGCCTCCGTCCTCGTCGTCGTCGTCTTCGTCGTCTTCGTCTTCGTCGTCCTTGTCCGCGTCGTCCGCGGCGCCGGCACCGGTCTCCGTGGCATCGCGTGTGGGCTCGTCCGGTTTGGCATCGGCATCCGCAGCCTCGGGTTTCACCTCAGCCTCGGCGCCAGCCCCGGGCTCTTCCGCGGCGGCTTCCCTCTCCAACCGTTCAAACTCCGCCAGCTCCGCCGCCCTCACCCGTTCCTCCTCCAACGCCGCGAGCTCCGCGGCGGTGGGCGGGGGTTTCGTCTCCTCCTTCGTGGGTTTCCGTAGCATCCGACACAGGCCCTCCAGCACCCCATCAGCGGCCGCCACCGACGCCACTCGCCTCGCCGTCCGTTCAAAGTCATCGGCGGTGAAAGTAACGTTCACGACGCTCGCCTCGCCGCCGGTGCCTTCGTTCCCCCCGATCGTATCCGTTCCCCCGGCGCTCGCCGCGGTGGCCCGCAGCAGCGCACACGCCGCGGACGCCTTCAGCTTCAGACTCGGCGTCCTGTGGTTTCGGACGATGGAGAGCAGCGTGGCGGAACGCGACAGCACAGCGTCTTTGCGGTCCTCGTCAAAGGCCAAGTCGGCGACGCACTTACACGCGTGTTCCTTCAGCTCGATCGCCACGTCCGCGTCCGACGCCTCCAGGCAACTCATGAGCGCGCTGAGTCCGTCCCGGGTACCGCCGTCGCCCGCGAAGAGCCGGGCGCGGAAGCTTCCGGCGTCGTCGTTTTTCTCCGGGTCCGCCAACGCGTGGATGGTGATGAGCGCCCACTTCCTCGCCTCCGTTCGAACCTCCGCGTCTCTCGGGTCCGCCTTGGGCAGCGAGTGGACGTACCTCGCGGTCTCCACCAGTGCCCGGACGTTGAGTTTGTCCCGTAGCGCTGGTCTGAGCTCGGTGGATTTGGCGAGTTCGCGGATGACGACGGCGGCGGCTTTCACGGCTTTGACTGATTCCGACGCCGCGCCACCCTCGGAGTAGCTCACGCAGACGCGGCACAGCGCGTCGACGATGCCGGAGGGTAACAGACGCGTTCTGAAGTCCTCGGACGATGCGGCGACGTGCGCGATGAGGGTGGTGACCGCCGATCGCGTCACCGGTCCCTCCGGGTCGGCGTCGCGTGCGTTCATCGCCTTGACGCAGGCGGTGGCGAAGGCGTCGGTGGCGAGGTCGGCGAGCTCCTTCTTGCCGCCCGCGGCGTGGTCCCAGAGGTAGAGCGCCGCGTGCGCGCGAGAGAGGACGCAGGGCTTGGCGGTGCCCTTGAGGTTGTCGATGAGCGCCGTGATGTTCGTGCGGATGCCCTGTCGGGTTGGAGAGGGAGGGAGGGAGGAGGTGAGTCGGGGCGAATTTGGCAGTGCTGGCTCGATCCTTTCCTCGGACGGGTCGACCGTGAAAGGGAAGGCGCGGGTGGCTCACCTCCTTGCCGGGGGGTTCCGGGACGACGGCGGAGATGGCGGTGACCCTCGGGCCGCTCTCGCCGTCATCGCCGCCCTCCTTCTTCTTGCCTCCCTTCGCCATGGCGCGACAGGGAGTGATGACTGGGCGTGCCAGAAACGGATTCTCCGAGACGCGAGAACAGACGCGAGTTTTCACCCGGCGTCGCGATTGATGAGCCCGGACACACTCAGACAGCACCGACACGCCCGTCAGATATGGCCATGAGCGTCGTCCAGGCCGCGGTCATGCCCGCGCGCCTCGCCGCCGCCCCCCGCGCGCAGACCGGGGCGCTCCGCGCGCGCCCCGTCGCGCGTCCCGCGCGCCGATGCCGCGTCGCCGCCCGAGCCTCCGCCGACGGCGCCGCAGAGGAGGTCGCCGCTGAGGTCAAGGACGCCCTCGACGGCTCCAGCCTCTTCCTCGTCGGGATGATGGGCACGGGGAAGTCATCCGTGGGCAAGAAGCTCGCGGCGTCGCTCGGATACAGCTTCTTCGACACGTGCGTGCCCCAACCCCGCCGCGCGCGAGCCTCCCATCCCCGATCCCCACCGCGTCGTTATCCAAACAACGCTTCAACCCCGTCCGTCCCCTGACCCACCACCCGTGCCCCACCCACCCATCCCACCAGCGACGAGGTCATCGAGCAGGTCACCAAAACGACCATCCCGGAGATCTTCGCCGAGAACGGCGAGGACGGCTTCCGAGAGATCGAGACCGCCGTACTCGCCGAGGTGGCTGCGTACAAAAAGTGCGTCGTCGCGACGGGCGGCGGAGTCGTCAAGAAGAAGGCGAACTGGATGCACCTCCGCAACGGCGTGGTGCTCTGCCTCAGCGGCACGCCGTCGCTACTCGCGGGACGGATCATGCGGGACGGCGCGGGTACCAGGCCGCTGTTCAAGGGTGTCGAGGACGACGCGGACGCCGTGGCGGGGAAGATTGAGGAGATGATGAAGGAACGAGCGCCAATGTACGCAAACGCCGACGTGCAGGTTCGGTTGGCGGAGAACGAGGATACACCCGGGACGGAGGGTGAGACCCTGGAGGAGCTCAACGTGCGGATCATGCGGTGCGTCAAGGCACGGATCGAGGACGACGGTACCAAGGACAGGCTTCGGTCCGAGCCCAAGCCCGGCGACATCACCATCACCGGCGCGTGAGGGATTAATACTTTACTCTGATTCGCTAATGACTCACATCGTCTTGACACGAGGTACTAATACACAGCCACTCAGCCGATCCACTGGCGGCACATCTTCCTGTGTTCCTTCACCTCCTTCCAGTCGCGTTCCATCTTCGCGACGGAGAACTCGCTGTCCTTGTTGTTCTGTTCCTGGATGCGTTTCAAGATTGCGGCGTTCTCTCGCTCGATTCGGTCGAGCTCTCGTTGGCGGTTGAGTAGGTTGAGGCTCTTGCCCCGCGCGCCGGGCGCGTCCCCTCGACGCAGCGGTTTCTTCGGCGATCGCTCCTCCACGCCCTCCACGCCCTTGCGCTCGCTGATCTTCGAGAGGTTCTGCAGGAGCTTCCTGTTCTGGTGCTCAATCTCCACGAGCCGGTCCTCCTCCAGCTGAGCCTTCTTGGCGTTCACGACCATGTGCTTGAACCGGGGCGGGGCCTTGTTGTTGACGCTCGCCTTGACCTTCTTCAGCTTATCCTCGGCGATCTTCGCGCATCGCTCCTGTCGTGCGAGTTTGGGAACCGGGACGTGAGCGGGGACGCGGGTCGAGTCATCGAGAGGGGAAGAAAATTCAATTTAGAGGGACGCGATAGAACGCGGTGCGTGGGCGGCGTGGTGACGATGGGAAACCATCGGGCGGTACGTACCCTCTCCCACTTCATGTACGGGGTCGGGAGTGCGGGCGCGGAACTCTTCGCGCCCCCTCCGGTGCCTCCTTTCACTCTCATGGCGTCAGTCAAACTGCGCAGTAGAGGAGCGAGTTTGGCATTCACTTGGAAACGACTCGAAATATTTTCGCGCTGGAGACCCATATTCTAAAGTTGTATGGGCAAAACAGGTGTGTCCAGGCTAAACATTTGGCGAGTCATAGACCGTCGTGTGTGTCAGTCGATTAACTCAAGAATTAAATCAAGAAACTCATCAAATTTCCAAACTTTTAGGGTTCTCCAAGCGGTAAAAAAGCGGGACGCCGGCCCTCGAGGCGCCCTCTTTCAGCGACGCACCGCAAGCCGCAAAGCTTCGGTGTCAACGTAATCAAAGCGTAGACACAGTCTTCGCTTCGCAGCGCCGTTTCTCGACGCTCGCCACCCGTCGCGCAGTTCACACACTCGCGTCGTCGCAAAGATGTCCCTCATCGTCGGTGACGACTTTCAGCACATTCTCCGTGTGCTGAACACCAACGTCGATGGCCGCACCAAGGTCATGTACGCGCTGACCCAGATCCGTGGTATCGGTCGCCGCTTCTCCAACGTGGTGTGCAAGAAGGCTGAGATCGACATGGGCAAGCGCGCCGGCGAGCTCTCCGCCGCCGAGCTCGAGTCCCTCATGGTGATCGTCTCCAACCCTCGCCAGTTCCGCATCCCCGACTGGTTCCTCAACAGGCAGAAGAACTACAAGGACGGCAAGTACCTCCAGCAGGTGTCCAACCAGCTCGATACCACCCTCCGTGACGATCTCGAGCGCCTTAAGAAGATCCGCAACCACCGCGGTCTTCGCCACTACTGGGGTATTCGCGTCCGCGGTCAGCACACGAAGACCACCGGCCGTCGCGGCAAGCGCTAAAAAACTAGGGCTTTCGACTGGAAAGGTTTGTGGGTGCTGGCGGTGTTGGGGTCTTGAGGGCCGCGTCGATACGAGGCGCGCGTTCGAGACAGGGCCGACCGGGGTTCGCGGATTATCAACCGTCGCTCGTGTAGGAGGGATTCGAAGCCGCACCGACGGACCCGAGGGGGTGCGGTCGGTGGGGCCGAAGCGAGGGACGGATGGGAAGTTCGCAAAGTCTGGGTCGGCAACTTGGGTTCAGGGGTTGTGGGTGAGATATAGACGCATATTTGCCTAGAAATATTAATCCACTCCTCGTCTATCACCTCGGCGTCACGACGAACGCGCGCGGGAAGGCTGAAGCGTGGGACGCCCGAGCTTTTCCAACAGCCTCCGAAACAGACTCTGCTACAACAAACGCTGCTAATCGATGCTAAAACGACTAAGTGTTAAGCCTCCTCGTATTTCCCCGGGTACTGTGTCGACAGTTTCCCGTCCGGCCACAGACGCAGGCCCTCCGTGACGTCTCCGTCGGGAACGTCATCGTCGTCCGGCCAGTCCACGTCCACCTGCGTCGCCTTCATCGCGTCCGTCAACCCCGCGAGCGCGTCCATCTCCGTCTGTGTCTTTTCCCGTTCCCGTTGTAGAAACTCCAATCCCATCCGGTACAGACCGTCGTCATCCGTCGGTTCCGTCTCTTCGCGCCAATCGCACGGCTGCTTGAACCGCAGCTTCATGCGGAACGCGTCGTTGCCCGTCAGGTAGTACTTCTCCAGCCGCTTGTCCCTGATGAACCCGAGGGAGTCGTAAAGTCGAAGCGCGCCCTCGTTGTTGTGTTCCACCTCGAGGACGCACTCGTGCGCGCGCTCGCGTTGCATGACAGCCAGGCACCGTCGCACGAGCTCGCGCCCGAGCCCGAGCTTGCGGTACCGCTTCACGACCACGAGCATGGCGATGTACCCCCTGTAGTTTCCTTTCTTGTGATGGTCCAGCTGCGGCGGGGAGCGCGGCGGGATGGACGGTCAGGCGCGTGAAGATTGGTGAAATCGCGATGAAGGATGGAGGGGCGGGGCGCACCTTGCATATGATCACCCCGACGCACTTATCGCCGTGCCACGCCAGGAACGTGAGCTTGGGCCAGTTGTTGACGAAGTACCGGTACGTGAAGATGTTGTACGGCTCGCTGAGCTCGTTGTCCACCAGGTCCATGATGACCTGAATCTGTTTGTCCTCGTCGTAGTAGTCCTCGAACCGGATCTCCACCTCGTCCGGATTCAGCGGCGGCTCGTCGGGCTCCGGCTCTTCCTTCTTCCGAGGCGGGAACGTTTCCCCCGGGGCCCGGTTGGGGAATCGCGCCCGCGGGTCGACGAACCCGCGAGGCGGGAGGTCATCCTCCTCCTCCTCCTCCCGTATCTCGCCCGCCAACTTCTCCATCGCCTGAACCTGCGCGTCCTTCTCCTCCAGCCGCGACGCCATCACCTTGCTGAACTCGTACGACAGCGTCTTCATCTCGGCCATACCCGCCTCGATGTTCCGCCGCCCCGCGCCGCCGCGCCCGTCGCTATCCGCGTAGTCGTCCCCGTCGACGCTCCCAAGAACCGAGACGGCGATATGAAAACGAGAGCGTCATCGGAAACTGTGAAGTACAATCTCGCAAGAGGTGTGCCAAGCGCTCACTGGTCAGCGGCGCGATGGCGGACCGGTCGCCGGAAGACCGGTCGTGGTACCGGCTGCGATGGAGCCGCCCGGCGCCGGACCTTCGCGCCGTGCGAATCGAGTGCAAGAGGTGCGCGATACGCCGACCCGTCGTCGAGCCTTCACAGCTGTCGCTGGGCACCCCACAGATTTGAATCCGCGTCGTCATCCCCCCTCCATCTTCCCCGTTCCCCTCGCTGACATACGCCACATTCGTCACCCGCAGGCCGCTGGCGCTGAATCTTCTACCCCGTGTCCAACCCAAGGCGCGGCCGGACGTCAACGCGGTGAAGATCCTCCGCGACGCCGCCAAGGAACGACGCAAAAACGGCGAGAAGTTCTCCACGATGGCGCCAGACGAGGTCCTCAAGCAGCAGCTCAAGCACCTCTTCGGGGGGGATTCCGATAGCCAGGGATCCGAGCCGGACGGGGGTGGCGTGCTCGGTGCGCCGCCGCGCGCGCCGCCGCCCGCGTCCATGCCCCATCCCGGCGCATCACGACAGCAGCAGCAGCAGCAGCGGCACCCGCGTCCGCTCTCGACGAGGGTGCCCTCCGCGGACTCCGAGCCCGCGTTGTTACCCGCGCCGCCCGTCGAGCCCGCCAGGCAGCTCAGGTACGTGGTCCCGGCCAAGGATGCCGAGAAGGAGAACGTGTCGACACACGGCGGCGGCACCGGTGGACGGGACAGAGACAAACCGACGGGCGGAGTTTCCAAGCCGAGGAAAACCGCGGCGGGCAAACGGAAAGACCCGAACCAGCGCACGCTATCCCAGGCGTTCCGAGGCGACGACGGGGATATCCCCGGGGAAGGCGTCGACGTGGCGCGTCGTACGGCTGATGCGAGGTGGGCGGCACCCGCGCCCGAACGCGCTCATGTAGCCGCCGCCCGCCCGCCGCCCCCGAAGAAGAAGAAAGTCGCGGCGAAGAAGGCGCCGGCGGCGACGGACCCGAAAGCTTCATCCGCCCCGCGGGTATCACGCCCGCTTCGATTCACGGACCGCGCGAAGGACACAGCGGATCCACGCGTCCTCGAGGAGTTCGAGGCGATGAGCGCGATCGCGGCCGCGTGCGCGATCGGCGTGCTCCTGAGGGACACCGTGAACGGTACGTCGTTCGGGTTCAGGAGTAACCTCGAGCCGGAGATGGGCGGCAAGGCGGGCGGCGACGACGCGAAACGCGCGGCGAAGACGTGGCTCGCCTCCCTCCCGCCCGGGCACCCGCGGCGCGACGCGGGGGTGGGTGGTGCGATCGAGCGAACGGCGGTGGCGTTCGGGGTGGTGTTCCTCGGCGGGGGGATCCCGGAGGTTCCGGGTTGCGACCCGGGAGGGGGCGTTTGTTACGTGTTTACGGTGGACCCCGACGGGTCGTTCGCGAGCGCGACACACGCCGCCGCGATCACGCGCGCGATCACCGCGAGGCGCCAGACGACGGCTGGCACCTCCGGCTCGTCTCAACCGCGTCCGGTGGTGGTGCACCACGCGCAGGCGGTGACGCGCGAGCTCGCCAAGGCTGGGGTGATCCCGGACGTCGCGACGCTCGAGGTGATGGATTCCCGGTGCATGGCGTGGCTCGCTCTGCCCGACGATTCGCACGAGGGGGGCATCGCCGTCGCATCATCGCGCTTCCCGGACGCCACGGGTACCCGGCCCGATGGGTCCACGGGCGATGCGCCCGCTCCCCCCGCCCCCGACCCCTTCGAACGCGCGCGTACCGGCGGCTCGGGGCGGGACGGCGGCGGCGACGAAAAACGCGTCGACGCTCTCGAGTCCTTCAGGTCCGATCTCCTCTCCTCCGCCGCCCTGGCGCAGCGATTGCGACGCGCCGGCCTCAACCCGGCGGTGGTGCGCACCGAGGGCAAGGTCGCCGCGGCGCTCGGTCAGATCGAGCATCTCGGTTTGGGTTTCGATCCCTCCGTCGTCAGAGCCGCGGTGGGTGAACTGCGGGGTCGACTATCGCGAATCGAGCGCCAAGCCGCCGCGTCCATGCCTAACGGCAAACCGATCAACCTCGGGTCCCCGCAGCAGGTCGCCGAGGCGCTCTACGTCACCCTGAAGCTCCCACCGCCCTCGAGTAACGCGCAACAGGGCGCGAAGACCACCCAGCTGACGACGAAGGACGATACGCTACGGTCGCTGCGAGACGCGCACCCGCTGCCGGGACTGGTGCTCGAACACCGATCCGTCACCCGCGCCGTCGCCATGTGCAACTCGTACGCGTCGCTGGCCAACGGAAAACGTCTGCGATGCGACTGGAACAACACGAGGACCGCGACTGGACGTCTCTCGTCGTCGAACCCCAACCTCCAGGCTGTGGGGAAGGACGCGGGCGGCTCTGAGTTTTCGCTGCGGGGCGCGTTCGCGGCGCCGCCCGGGAAAGTTCTACTCGCCGCGGATTACTCCCAGATCGAGCTTCGGATGCTCGCGCACCTCTCCGGGGACACCGGGCTCATATCGTTGCTTCGCAGGCAGATCACCGACGGCGGGGACGTTTTCGAGCGCATATGGAACGCCGGACGGGGCACTTCGCCCGAGACGCCGGTGAGTAAGGAGGACCGCGACAGCGCCAAGAGAACCGTGTACGGGCTGCTGTACGGGCAAGGTAAGACGGGCCTGGCGGAGAAGCTCGGGTGCACCGGGGACGTGGCGCAGGGTTTAATCAACGCGTTCTTTCGCGCGTTTCCCGGGGTGCGGACGTTCGTGTCGCGGACCAAGGAGCGCGCGAGGTGCGAACGAATGGTGGTGCTCCCGAGCGGACGGCACCGGCCTCTGCCCGGTATCCGCGCCGCGGACCAAGCGGAACGCGCCGAGTCCGAGCGCAAGGCGGTGAACTCGCTGATCCAAGGGAGCGCCGCGGATTTGATGAAGATCGCGATGTGTCGCTGGCTCGCCGCGGCGTCCCCTGCCGGGATCGATCCGACGACCTCGGAACACCGAGACGTGGCGTCCGCCGCCTCGAACGTGCCGGTTCGGTTGGTGGCGCAGATACACGACGAGCTCCTGTTCGAGTGCGAGGATTCCGTGGACGCGGTGACGACGGCGAGCGCGGTGGTGAGCGCGTGCATGGAACGCGCGGTGCCGGCGCTGGCGGTGCCCACGCCGTCGAAGGTGTGCGTGGGGAAGACCTGGGCTACGCTGGCGCCGTTCGAGACTTGGCTGGAGGAACGACGGAAATGCGAAGCCGGAGCCGGGAGGACGCTCGGGGGCGACCCGGACTGAGCGCGCGGCGACGGGGGCGGGGGCGAGACGCGGGGGCGAGCGTGTGGATGGTGGCGAACGCGTGACGGGTGTTTTTTGGACGAGAGGCGTGATTTGTGCGACGGAGACGGGACGACGGCGAGGGTAGGACGATGCGAGTAAACACACATTTTTTCACACCGCGTTGCCGGCAGCAGAATAAGCTGTCACCAGCAGACCAGACGCGAGCCGCGGGCGGACCAGATAGGTTTCTTTGGTGGTCGATCGCGCAGAACCTCGCGGCGCCGAGTGAATCCATCGGGTGGAAGGGTGGATATTCGTCGCGCATCTCGCCGTTAACGTCCGTGAAGAGATCAGCCATGGAGTCGCTGGTCAACGTGATCACGTCGCTGCCCCCCGAGGCGGTGGATCGGCAGAGGCTTCTCGAGTGCCTCGGCAACGCCGAGAAAAATCGGATCGGGGGGCGGATGCGCGAGGCGTCGAAGTGGATCATGCAGGTGGGCGCGACGCTGCACAAGAAAGGTGGGCCCGCCATGCCGCTGGCCGAGCGCGTGTTCCAGCACGCGGTCCACCTCGCCAAGCAGCTCGACGGCGAGAACCCCCAGGAGTTCCTCCTCGTCGAGCAGGAGGGCAACAATCCCGAGCTCGGCGACGCGTACACCTGGCTCGGCGCCACCGAGGCGGCGCTCGGCAAGACGGCGGAGGCCGAGACCCACTACAAGGCTGCGGCGAAGGCGATCGAGGAGCGCGGGGTGGTGGACCTCGGCGATAAGCTCCTGCACCAGTGCATCTTCTTCCGCAACCGCGACAATCGGGAAAAGTACGAAGCCACGATCCGTCGATGGGAGAACGCCATCCGCGACGCGCACAAGGCGGGCGACGAGGGCGACGTCGCCCTGCTCACCAGCACCATCGGCTGCCTCCTCGAGAAGGCCATCGGCATCGCGAAGAACCCCGGCGACGGCCTACGCATGTCCGCGCGGCTCCGAGGAGGTCCGATCGCCAGGTGCGCCTTGAGACTGGAGGCGCATCCCTTGCGACCCGCCAAGTCGAGCCCGAGCGTCGGCGACGTCTACGAGCTCACCGCGCAGACCTACGACAAGGCCGGCGACAAGAAGCTGTGCATCGCGTACCTGGGGCGGTGCGCGGCGGCCACGGCGTGTTCCCTCGGGTTCGCGGGGCTGACGCCGCTGGGCGAGTGCCTCCGGGACGAACACGGCGACGAGGGCGTGGCGTGGACCTCCGACTTGCTCGACTTTGGCAAGAAGAAAAAGGAGACCAAGGAGAGCACGAGCAAGGAGACCAAGGAGAGCACGAACAAGGATACGAAACAGAAGAAGAGCGAGATTGACGAGATCGTGGACGCGATCGAGGGCGAAACCTCCGACGCGGATGCCGGGAAGACGAACGGGAAGAAGGGCGGCGCCGCGACGCTTTACGACGACGAGGACCGAAAAGACGTGGACGAGGCGGCGGTGGACGACGAGGGGATGCCGAAGCGCGAGGGCGCCGCGCTGCAGGTGCTGTTCAGCATAGGCGACGGGTGGAAGATGAGGGGCGGGATGCCGGGCAAACCCGAGGTCATGGAGGGCGCCGAGGACGTGGGCACTAAGCTCTACGTCCTCGGGCAACAACTCTTCGCCGCGGAGGCGTGGCGGGAGTCGCAGCGGCCGCTACGGGCGTCGGCGGCGCTGATCATGCACATGCCGTTTCAGCAGGGTGCCGCGTGCCACTACCTCGCGTGCGCGTATTTCCACGAGAACATGCGGGATCACGGCGGGAAGGAGGAGAGGCTGCGAGCGTACGCCGCGGGGGCGTTTCAGGCGGCGGCGGCGGCGAGGCTCAGTCTGGGCCCGGACGAGCCGAAGGCGGTGAAGGAGGCGGTGGGATCGCTGCTGTTTTTGGGGCGGGTGCTGGTGGACATGAACAACTGGCGCGATGCGGAGCGGATCCACGTGCAGGCGCTGGAGATCGCGAGGCAATCGTTGGGCGACGAGGCGACGGAGACGAAGAACTGCCTGCAGGCCATGATGAACCTACGGGGGAAGATGCGCCAGGTAAAGGAAGCGCTCGACAACAAGTAGCGATCATATTCTATCAACCCCATCGAACGACGAACTACGTCGCATGACCGAATAAATCAGCGTTTCTTTGTCTCCACCCGGACGTCGTCGGCTTCGAGCGCGTCGGACACGCGGTCCGGCGCCTCCCGCTCGATCCTCAGCGGCATGTACCGGCTCGAGCTCCTGACCAGCAGCCGGAAAGCCAGGCACTGCAGACCGAAAGCGAGCGCCAGCTGGCACAGCACCTGCGGCGCCACGCGGATGTCCTCGAACGAATACAGCTCCAGCACAGCCTTGCCGTCGGCGAGGCACCTGCTGCCGTCGCCGTCGCACGTGAACAGAGCGTCGGGGTCGTCAAACTCGTTGGCGCACAACGCGCTAAACGCGTAATAGATGAAGTCAACGTACGCTATCCATCCCGCGCCCGTCGGGATGGAGTCCATGTTTAGGTAAATACCGCCAAATAGGGTGAACACCGTGATGCACGCGGGTCCAAACGCGAGTGCGGCGCCGATGGGAAGCCCCGTCGCCATCACCATCCCGACGGCTTGAGCGGATAGGCATTCACAGATTATGATGAGTAGAAAGTTGACGTACCGGACCGGGTCCGGATTGAACCCCACGATCCAATACACGATCGTGCAGAACACGAATTTCGAGGACAGCTTCGGCAGCTCCGCGACGAGCTTGCTGAGGTAATACGCGCTCGTGGAGTAGGCGCCGCTGGCCTGTTCGCGGATGACGATGTTCTTTTCCGACGCGAATAGGTTAATCGACGGCAGCGCCGACGAGTACGCCAGGTTGAGGGTTATGAAGAAGAGGCACCCGAGCCTGTTCTGAACCCCTTCCTGGTCGTCGCCCACGCCGCGGTACAGCGCCGCGAGCATCAGCGAGTAGAGAATGTCGAGGAAGACGGTGACGCCCACGCCCACGACGTCGCGGCGCTGGCACTTGTGCGCTCGACGCGACAGGAGGACAAATTGCGTGGCCCACCCGGCGCCTCCCTTCGCCGTCGTCGCCGCAGTCTCTTCCTTCGCGACGAGCGCGCCCTGTTTCTTGGCCAGCGCGACACCTTCGAGCGCCTTGGACGCGGTGGATTCGCCGAGCTCGCGCGACGCCGCCTCCCTCGCGAAGAAATCCACCCGCGACCGGGAGTTACCCTCCCTGCTCTCCGATCGATAATCCATCGACATGACGTCCATGAAGAAGTCCGCCGGGTTCGTCAGCGTCGGGCACTTGAACATCAGGGTCTCGAAGTACCCCACCGCGGCGGACGCGTCACCTATGAACGCCAGCCGCCCGTCGGTCAGGAGCATGAGCTGATCGAACATGGCGAAGATCGACGACCTCGGCTGGTGGATGGTACACACGACGCTTCGGCCGTTGCCGGCCAAGTCCCTCAACGCGGACATGACGTTCTGCGCCTGAAAGGAGTCCAGGCCGGACGTGGGTTCGTCGAGGAAGATCGCCGCGGGGTCGCGGACCATCTCCACGCCGATGTTGCACCGTTTGCGTTCGCCCCCCGACAGCCCTCGTCGGAAGCCGCCCGGGGACCCCACGGGCGAGTCTCGCACGTTCTTCAGCCCCAATTCGGCGATGAGCCTGTCGACGCTCTCCGCCTTCTCGGCGTCGGGGGTCGACGGCGGGAGACGCAGCCGCGCGTGGAGCATGAACGTCTCGTGCACGGTGAGGAACTCGAACAGGAGTTCTTCCTGCATGACGTACGCCACGCGCTCGTTGAAGTCCTCGGACCTCGCGGCGCCGTTGACGGTCACTTCACCCGACAGGATGCCCCCCGCGGGGACCCTGCCGCTGAGTACGTTTAAAAGGCTGGTCTTGCCGCTGCCCGTGGGGCCCATGAGCGCCATGACGTGGTTGGGCAACGCCGCGCCGCTGAGTCCCTTGAGGATGTCCCGCGGAGGTTTGTCTCGGCCGTTCGGGTAGACCGTGTACCTCAAATCCCTCCAGGCGAGGGTGACGGTCTGCTTGTGCTGCGAGAAGCCGCTGGCGACGGTGGGCGCGCCCTTCGGCTTGTAGCTGTTGGCGTCGACGTCCATGGAGCCGCGCGACGTGGTGGCCTGCTCGGCGCGCCACACCCGGTGAACTTCCTCGGCGTCCATGGTCGGCTCCTGCGTGGCGGTGTCCCTCTCCGTGTCCCTCTCCGTCTGATGAGAAACGCCCGGCTCGAGTCCACGTGTTCTTCAGTCTGAAACACCGAAATCGTACGGTACGTACGCCAGTGATGAGGAATTATGAATTAGGCTAATATAAAAAAAGTAACCGTGTTCTGCGCCGAAACATCAGCAGCGTTCGTAGTTAGAATCAGAGCCAATCAGCCGTGAGCCAATCATCGACGCGACTTCGGTCCAAGATCTTCCCTCGGCCGTCGGTGATGGATATGTCCTCACGGTTAAAACTCGTCGTCGTCAATCGTCGTCGACGCGTCTTGCGCCTCCACAGCGCTCGCGAGTCCACGCGTTCGATCCGGACCCCGAGTCACGATGCCCGCCGTCGTCCTCGCGTCCTCCGTCGCCGCCGTATCGGCGCGCCGCGCCGTCGCGCCCTCTGGTGCGCGCGCGATGGGCCCACCAGACGCGAAGGCTTCCAAGTCCACCGCCCGAACCGCGCGACTCGTCTGCCGCGCCGAGAAGGTCGCGGGCTACAATACCGTCCCGGTCGCCAATGGCAGGAAGCGACGCATCATCAAGTCCCTGACGGGTAACCCCGCGCCGCCTGCCCTCGACGCCGACCTCATGGCGGGCGACAACGAGACCGATTGCCCCAGCGACGGGTGCTCCATCGAGGCCTCCACGCCCGACGCCGAGCACGACGCGCCGACGCGCGGCGCCATGTCCTCCGGATCCTCCACCGAGGAGGCGCACGACCGCCAGCAGGCGCAGATCGAGTCCCTCAAGGCCCTTCGCGAGGCCACCGCGCCCGCGGTGAGGCGCAAGCGCCGCGTCCTGAAGCCGTTGAGCAAGACGCCCGATCCCTCCGCCACGTGGGGCACCGTGGACGTCGAGGAGGGCAACTGCCCGAGCGACGGATGCTCCATCGAGTACGCCGCCCCCGCGGACGAAGCCGCGCCCATCACCCGCCGCGGCTACCAGGCCACCAAGCACTCCAACGACGAAGCGCGCGAGAAGTGGCGCGCACAGCTGGCCAACCTGAAGGAGCAGCGAGCCGAGGATGAGCGCAAGATTCGCGCCGCGCTCGAGGCGTCCGTGGCGGACGACGAGGCGAACATGACGGAGGCGGAGAAGGCCAAGGCCAAGGCGCAGAAGGAGGCCTTCTACTTCTCCGTCGCGGGGCTCACCGCGCTCGCCGGCCTCGGCTTCCTCGAGCCCGACACCGCCACCGCGGCGATCAACTCGTCCGCGACGATCGATCCGTTTTTCCAATTCAACCCCGTGTGCCCCGCCTCCGACGGCGTCTTCCGCGTCGGGCAGAAGGCGGCGCTCGCGCTCGCGGGGGACCAGAACATCGAGAACTACCGCCCGCTCATCAACGACGTTTTGATCCGCGTGCGAACCGAGCTGTGCATCCTCGAATCGTTCTCCAGGGAGACGGTCGTGCCGTTCATTCGCGAGAAGGGCATCGGTTGGGTTCTGCCCATCCACGAGACCAGCGAGACGTACCTCGCCGGCGTGGTGTTCATGATCGGCACCAACTTCATCTTCCTCGGGTCCACCAAGGTGGTGGCCATCCTCGCCATCTACCACGACCTCTCCGTCGGCTTGCTCGCGAGGGGAGCGGGGCGGCTCCTAGGGATGGCCACCCCCGAGGCGGAGGAGGAGAAGCGCGAGCGCGAGTTCAACGACTTGATGGAGAAGCAGATGGCGGAGGTGAAGGGCTTGATGATGAACCCGCTGCTGTCGCGGGACGCGCGGGAGAAGCAGACGGCGGAGGTGAACGCGAGGTACGCGGCGATGATGGAGGACACGAAGGCGGCGGCTGACGTGCGCGTGCAGGACGACGCCGCGAGCGTTTTGTCCAAGGTTAGGATAGGCGCGGGTGCGATCGCGGTGCCGCTGCGGTTCTACGGGAAGGCGTCGGGGCTTTTCCGCCAGGGGTGCGAGGTTTTCGACACGTTCTGCAGCCGGTACTTCGTGGCGTTCACCGTGACGTACGTCATCGTCAAGACGGCGCACTACGCGTTCTTCCCCACGATTTTGGACGGCGTGGGTAAGAACTTTGGGGTGTAGAATCGGGGCGTGATGTGGTTTTTTGGTTATCCGTGATTTTATTAATTAAACTTAACCATAAATACGTAATGACTGGATTACATACGCTATTTTTGAGGACGCGGACCGTTTGCGAAAGGTTGACCGAAAAAGGGATTCGCTTATCAATTGGGGCGCCCGGTGTCGGTTCCGGGGGCACAGGCGACCGCACAGGCGTGGTTCCCCGTCCGCTCGCGCTCGTCACCGCGCTCGCCACCAAGTGACCCACGCGGCGCCGCGACACACCGAACGAACGCGTTCGCCATGGAGGTCGCCGACTCGGAGCTCAAGCCGCTGTACCAGTGGGTCGACGAGATCCCGCTGTCGAGGCCCAAGCGAAACATCGCTCGCGACTTTGCCGACGGCGTGCTCGTCGCCGAGGTCGTCGCGCACTTCTACCCGCGTCTCATCGAGCTGCACAACTACAGCAGCGCGAACGCCATGACGCAGAAGATGTACAACTGGCAGACCCTCAACCAGAGGGCGCTGCGCAAGCTGGGGTTCCAGATCCCGCTCCAGGACGTGCAGGACGTCTGCAACAACAAGGCTGGCGCCATCGAGCGCGTGTTGAAGCTCTGCAAGTACAAGATGGCGGAGTTCCAGAGCAAGAACGGGGTGAAGGGCCCGGGACCGGACGCGGGCGCCAAGACCGACAAGACGAACGCGGCGCACGCCGTCTCTCCCGGGGTGCTCCGAGCCAAAAAAACAAACGCGCAACAAGGCTACGCCCCTCAACCCGAACCCACGAAGGATGGCATCGTCCCGATCGTGTTCCAGAGCGCGGAGCCCGTGGAGATGACCCGCGAGGAGAAGATGAAGGCGTACGCGCGGAACCAGGACAAGGGCATCAAAGGGTTCGCCCCGGCCGACCCGAGCAAAGGGGCGGCGGCGACTGGCGAGCTCCAGGCGACGACCGCCGCGGCCAAGAACAACGCCAACATCGTGAAGCATCGCGACGGGACGATCGAGGTGGACGGCAAGACGTACCGCCCGCAGCTCACGCCGACGCTGGAGGCGAAGATGAAAATGGAGATACCCGCGGAGGTGCTCAAGCACAAGGACGCGGTCATCGCGGAGCTCAAGGAGACGAATGACATCTTGGAGACAAAGTCGAGGAAGCTGGAGCAGCTCGTGCGTTTGAAGGATGCGAAGATTCAGACGCTGCTGACGAAGTTGCAGGCGTTGACGGGGGGTGGTGTCGCGGTAGCGCCCCCGCCGCCGCCGAGCTCGAGCGGCGGGGGCAGCGCTTATGGGAGCCGACCGGGCACGGGCGAGGGGAGTAGATGATGATGTAAAAAAAAGGACCGTTGCCAAATGACGAATCGCGGAAAACCAAAAATTGACAACCGACCAAAAATGTCCGACCAATATGGCATTTTAATTCAAGGATAGACCCAGCGGAAGGGAACAATTTTGGTGTTACAGATTCAACCCGATTGACAGTCACCACGACACAACCAAGACGCGCCGCGGTCCTTTGCACCCGTCGCGCGACAGTCTCACGGGCACGCACCCGCGCGACTGAACTCGGAGCCACCCGACGCACTCGGAGGCACCGCGACACACGCGAGTATCGTCGCGCTCGAACCAGGGCGGACGAACAGAACTTCGGGAAAGAGAGAGAAGGGCGCGGCCGCAGCAGTTACAATGGGCGCGGCGGGCAACGTGAGCCCCGGCGGGGGCAACCTCCTCATGGCGGTGTTCTACGGCATCGCCTACCTCACGGCGGCGTCGACGATCATCCTGCTCAACAAGCACGTGCTCTCGGTCACCCCGTTCCACTACCCCATCGCGCTCGCCTCCCTCGGCGTGCTCTTCGGATGGGTCGCGTCCGTCGTCCTGGTGCACACCGGAGCCATCTCGCTGGAGAAGCACAAGGACATCACGCTGAGCGCGTGGCTCAAGAACGTGCTCCCCATCGGTTTCTTCACCGGCGTGACCCTCGCGACGGGCAACATGGCGTACTTCTACCTCTCCCTCTCCTTCCTGCAGATGGCCAAGGCGCTGAGCCCCGTCGCGCTGTTCTTCGTCCTCACAGCCACAGGCCTAGACAGGTTCCACATGAGCGTCTTCATCTCAATCATGGTCATCGTGTTCGGCGCCGCGGTGGCGGCGTACGCGGAGGTCCACTTCACCTGGATCGGCATCGGTTTGGTGGTCACCGCGGAGTCCTTCGAGGCGCTCAAATCCGCGGCGTTCCAGTTTCTCCTGGCGAACAAGTCCTTCTCCATGTGGGAGGGTATGTACTTTGTCTCCCCCGCGTCGCTCATCTTCCTCGGCATTGCAATCTACTCCATGGAACTGGAAGAGATGATCGAGGAGGACGCGTGGGGGCAGATGAAATCTCACCCGCTCGTGTTCATCGCGTGCGGTACCCTCGGGTTCGCGGTGAACTACTGTTCGTTGGGAGTCATCAAGAACGCGGGGTCGCTCACGCTCAAGGTGCTGGCGCAGATGAAGTCCATCTTGATCATCTTCGCGGGCATCGCCATCTACAGCGACGTGGTGAGTTTGCAGACCGCCATGGGGTACGCCACCTCGATCGTGGGCTTTGGCTTTTACAACTACGCGAAGATCAAGGCGAAGGAGGAGGACGATAAGCTCGCGGCGGCGGAGGAGGCGCCCGTGGAGAAGGGTGGCGAAGAGGCGGGGTACGGCGCCACGGAGAAGAAGTGAATTGATATGGCGGACTCCGGACTCGGCCCGGGGGGTTGGGCGGACTCGACGCGTCGCACGGCGCGGTCGGTGGCGATCCCCTTAAATTTATACAGTAGCTCACTTGTTCCTTGATAATACCAATATATTTGGCATGCAAACCACGCGGAGTGGCCCCGAGGTGGATGACTTTTCTCGTCACCACTCTGCACAGTTTCTTCAGCACCGCTTTTTTTCACCCGTTTTTCCACTGGATTTTCAAACTCGCCTGCGCACTTTGGAACGCGCGGGGGTCCGGTCAGCACGCCACCGCCATGTCCAACTTCGGCGACAAGGCCGCCACGCTGGTGCGAGACCTCGGCCAGTCAGAGAAGGGCACGATTCCCCCGTTCAACGACGATATCGTGCGCGCCGTGGTGGACGAGAGCAACGAGCATCACAGATCCATCCTCCGGCTCATCCACGACATCCAGGAGGCGGGCACGAGCCTGGACGCGGCGGCTCCCGAGGACGCCGCCGCCATCTTGGTGCACCACCAGGCGGTGCTCCGGAACAAGCGTGCGCTGCTCGTGTACCTCAACGAGCGCGCGGACAGGGTTCGGGCGCTGCGTTGGGAGGTGGGCACAGCGCTGCCGGAGGATCTCGGCGAGAACCTGTCGCACAGCGAGCGCGGCTACTTCCAGCAGTACAGCGCTCTGGTGAACAGGTACCAGGGGCGCAGGGGCGGGGTCGGGATCAACATCACGCTCGATCCCACGCCGCCGAGGGAGCACAAGGTGCAGGTGCGGGTGCTGGAGGAGCGCGGGGAGCTCGTGACGCGGGACGGCACGGTGGATCTGGCCAAGAACACCGTGCACCTCCTCTGGCGCGACGAGGCGCAGCCGCTCATCACCGAGGGCGTCGTCGAGATGGTATTATGATGAGCGTGATGTTAGAGTTTGCGTCGATACGAACTGAGACACTAGTAGCCGAACTTATCCGCCTTGTCCGCCGCCTTGGCGCGCAAGCCGCGGCGAATCGTCTCCATGTCCGCCTCGTTCTTGAGCCTCGCCTCCTTCGTCCCGAGCTTCTTCCGCCACTGCGTCAGCAAGCTGGCGTCCGTCTTTCGGCTCATCGCCTTCTCCCGCAGGTCCTCGAACCACTCGCTGCCCAGCGCCTCGACCTCGGCGACCGCGAACCCCGGGTCCTCGGTCCGCTCGGCGCCCAATCCCTTCCCCGGGCTCCGCCTCGGCGGCGCCCACGACTTTCGCAGCGGGTTGGAGTCGGGATCCTCCTTCTTCCCGAACGCGATTCCCATGCGCGGCGAGCCGGCGGTTCGCGACCCGGGCGAGCGTATGAGCGGTATGCCGCCGCCGAAGCGCTCGGAGGTCCCGCGCGCCAGCGAGACCCGCCCGGGGGACGAGCTCTCGAGGATGGCGTGGACGTCCTTGAACGTAGGATATGCATCCGGATCGTCGCCGGAGACTTCCTCACCGACCTCCTCCTCCTCCTCCTCGGCGGCGGCTCGCGCGGCGTCGATCTCGAGCCGGCGAAGCTCGCGCTCCGCCGCCTCGTTCGCGTCCTCTTCCTCGCCGTATTCACCCGGTTCCACGGCGTACGGGTCCACCTTGACGCGAATCTCATCTTTTTTACGCACCAACCCGCCCACCGCCGGCCCGTGACCGACGCGCTCCACGGGCGCGTAGAACGGCGTGTACTTCACCCCGCGTCTGCGGTTGGATATCCCGCGATTGGTCCTGTCCGGAAACGTGTCCCGAGGGAGCGATTGGTGCATCGGTCTTCGATCGTACCCTTCGTTCGTGTGGAAGGATTTGATGTCCCAGCGGCGCGGCCCGAAGGGCGTGGCGGGGACGAACGGGTGCCCGCCGTCGGGGTGCGACCCGCCACGCTCCGCGGCGTCCCACGCCTCGTCGTCCTCGGCGTCAAACAACGGCGCTTCGTCGCGCATGATGGCGGCGTAGTGGTCGTCGTCGAGCTCGAACTCGTCGTCGCCCGCGTCCTGTAAACAAAACACGACATCAGTCTAATTGCCCATACCATAATTAAAATAAACTCACCTCGCGAACGTTCTTCTCCAGCCACGCGCGGCCCTCCTCGGTGCCCTGGAGCTTGCGCGTGCGCTCCTTCAACCTCTCCACCGCCTCCCGCTGCCTCTGCGCCCGCTTGTACATCAAGTCGTGGGTGTCCCACGGCGCCGGGTGGGTCACCGGGTACATGTTAGGGTATTCAATCTTGCCGGGCGACTGCTGGTAGCCGTATTCCGCCTTGATCCCACCCGGGCCTTGGTAGCGGATATTGTCCGATTTACCACTCGGTACCCACGCGCGCGTGCCTGGTTCATTACGCAGGGTGCCCGTCCGTCCCATCTTACCCTGCCACGCGCCCATCTGCGACGTGCGCGTCAGTTTCTCCGTCTTTGCGAACCGAAGCGCGGCTTTGGTCCGTTCGCGTTCCCGCGGCAGAGCGTCGCCGCCGGAGTGGGTAAAGTATCCCCGCTCGCGGAACAGCCGGCCGATCGTGCCCATCATCCAGTACTGCTTCGGGACGTTCTCGCACATCTTCCGCATGGCGTTGACGACGCCCACGTCCGTCCGCGGGTTACGCAGCATCGGCGCGACGTTAGCGAAAGCCGTCACCGCGAGTTGGCCGAGAACTTCGGTAAACGCCGGATAGAGCATCTCGCCAACCTCTCCGTCCGCGTCGTTCGCCTCTTCCACCTCGTGAAAGATCGCCAGTGCGTCGCCTTTGTTCATGAGGTGCGGGACCACCTCGAAGTTCACGAGCCAGGTCACGAACTCGTCCTCGTTCAGAGTCGCGTTGAGCTTCTCGATTGTTCTCCACGTTATCTTCTCCGTCGTGGAGCTGTACATGTTCAGCGCGGCGTAGTGAGCGTACACCCGCTTGAGAACCTTCTCGCGGGTGCGAATCTCGTTCATCGCGTTTCTGGACAGTAAGTCGTCCAGGTCTGGCTGGGGTTTCATCGGTTTAGGGGACGCGTGGGGAAGGACGTAGATCCGGACCAGCGCCTCGTACGCCTTGTCAAAATCTTCAGCCTCCGGGTACCTGAGCTTGGACGCCTCCCTCAGCGCGCTCTGAAACTCGTCAAAGTTTATCCGCAAGTCCCCGAAATTGTTGCGGGTCTTGTACCGGCGCGCGCGGTCGTCCTTGTTGTTCACGTCGGTGCCCAAGCCCGCGTCGACGCGGGTGAACACGGTGTCCATGTCCGTGACCGATATCGAGTTGTCGAGGAGCTGGCAGTCGCGGATGAGCCGCTGCCACCCGAGCGTGCTCATCTCCCAGCTTCCGTTCTCCTCGGGTGGGACCGTGCCTTTCTCCGGCGCCTTGCGAAACGCGGGCTTGTCCCGAAAGACCCTGTACTCGCCGTAGTTGTGAAACACCGGAAGGAGCTTGGCCTTGATGTCCTCCGGGTCGAAGTCTTTGCCCGCGACGGAACGCATCTTCTTGATGCGCGCGTTGCGCTCCTCCTGTTGCCGCGCGATGGCGTCCTTCTCCGCCTGGAGCTTGCTGTACAGCTCGCTGTCGTCGCCGGACGCTTTGCGTCCCATGAGCTTAACCTTGGCGACGAACTTCGGGTCGCACGACCAGTAGATGTCGTCGGGGTGGCGCCCCGAGCGATGCAGCTTGATGTCGACCAAGGTCGGGTCGTCGAGGTCGAGGTACCGGATGAACGCGTGGAGCGCGTGGACGGTGGGGACGGACTCGAACACCTCGTCCATCTCGGCGAACTCGAGCGTAGTCCGGCCGTCCATGGCGACGGCAGGAGGCGCCCGCCCGCGTTTCTACGGGCGATTCTCAATCGCGTGCCGGAATTGGCAACTCTCGATGGGTCGGGTCAGGCCGCGCCACTCGACCTGGGTCGACCACGGGCTTCCCTCGCGCCTCGCTCACGTCTATCCGGACGCACACGATGCGCGCGGGCGAGCCGGGATGTCTCGACTCGGTGCCGGCGCCTCCGCCCGTGTCTTGTGGGGTTGCACGAATCGTGCCGGTCAAGCTTTTGGCAAATGCGCTCGGAAACTGCTCGGATTCTGCAAATCACAAATCTCCGGCGCGGGAGGGGATCGGGCACGCGCGGTCGGGTGGCACGAAGGGCTCGCCAGCCCCCGTCAGTGCCGGGTCCGCGGTACGGATAATCCCGCCATGCGTCGCGTCGCGTCGGGGATCGCGGGACCCGTCGC
>Ga0209425_10000678_pt1 | contig 41045 bp, 42 predicted proteins | sample COG_05_FD_184749 | JGI IMG/M metagenome (GOLD analysis project Ga0209425, IMG submission 184749) | Pelagic Microbial community sample from North Sea - COGITO 998_met_05 (SPAdes) (version 2) | ecosystem: Environmental > Aquatic > Marine > Neritic zone/Coastal water | place: Helgoland, sampling...
TGATCATTTCTTTTTCCAGCTTAATGAATTTCAAGAACAATTAGAAAAACACTCATCTAAGAAACAGAAAATATGGAAACCTAATGTAAAAGCCATGACAAAAAATTGGCTTAATATGGACTTGCGTCCTAGAGCAGTAACACGTGATATGGAATGGGGTATTAATTTACCTTTATCTGATAACAAATGGGATTCAAAGAGAATATATGTATGGTTTGAAGCAGTACAAGGATACCTGACATGTTCTCAGATATGGGCTGAAAATTATGCTAATTCAGATGATTGGAAAAAGTGGTGGATTAAGGATAGTGAAGGTATAGAACCTAAACACATATACTTCATGGGTAAAGACAATATTCCATTCCATACCGTTATCTGGCCGGCAATAATAATGGGACTTAATTCTGCTCGTTCGGGTCAAAAACCATCATCTGATATATCTATAGGAGATTTAGTACTAGAATCAAATGTTCCGGCAATGGAATATTTGATGCTACAAGGCGGACAATTTAGTAAAAGCAGGAAACATGCTGTATGGCTGCCATCTTTCTTAGAGAATCATGACCCTGATACGTTAAGATATTTCTTATCAATTAATATGCCTGAAGGTCATGATACAGATTTTCGATGGGAAGAATATGTAGATAAGGTAAATAATGAATTAATTGGGACATATGGTAATTTCGTTCATCGTGTAATGACTCTAACTCATAGACTGCAATCAATTGATGGCGAAAACCCACTTTCTAAATATCTCAATACAAAAAATAATGAGGAGGCGGAATTGAAAATTGAGAAATTCCTAGAAGATGCTATTACATCTATGGAAAAACAGCGCTTCAAGGAGGCTTTGAGATCAATAATGAATGTCTCTCAGTTAGGAAATGGTCTATTACAACACTCTGAACCATGGAAGTATCTTAAATCAGATGAATCCGTTGATAAGAGTCAATCTTTGTCTACTTTGGCGTTTTGCTGGCAATTATGTAGAGGTTTAGCTATCACAATGAGGCCTTTCCTCCCATTCCAATCTGATAAATTATGGTTAATGTTGGGTGAGCATGAAAATATCGATGACATACTCTATGAGGATGCTTTCGATTTTTCTTCTGAGCTTGCATGGAATAATTCGAAGCCTATGCCATTATTTACTAGACTTGAAATAGAGAATATACTTGAGCGTGAAATGTCAATCGCAGGCACAGGTGCTGAAAATATTGAAACAAATACAGAGGAAGTGAATTATATCGATTTTGAAGATTTTATGAAAGTAGAAATGAAAACGGGTAAAGTCATCGCAATTGACGATCATCCTAATGCAGATAAATTATATGTTGTTACTATTGAAGATGGTCCAGATACAACGAGAACTGTTTGTGCAGGCCTCAAAGGGATTTATGATAAAGAACAATTACTAGGTAAACAAGTTGTATTTGTTGCAAACCTTAAACCAAGAAAATTGAGAGGTATAATGTCGGAAGGTATGATACTTGCAGCAGATGATGGAGAAGGCAAAGTATCTGTATTGACTTTGGACAGTGAAATGCCAAATGGATCACAAGTTAGATAATTCGGGTTTATCAAAAAATTCCCATTGGATTTCAGCTAATTCCGAATTACTTTTTGCCTTAGAATAAGCTTCTAAAGGCTCGTGATTGAGATTAAAAAAAGAATCTGCAAACCTGAATGGCTTCATTATCATCTTTGCTTGTTCCCACCGGTCAATTAATACTAAACTAAGTGCTAATGCTTCGGCCGTAGAAAGTCTGCCAGGTTTACCCCATGAAACAGGGTTTGCCGCTAATACACATGGCAGAGTTCGTCCTTCTAATTTTGTATTCTTGGCTATGTATTCTAGTGAACTGTCTATTTGTTTCCAAGAGCAATCTAAAGCCACAATAGATGCCCCGCGTTCGATTGTTTTCCTATCATCTGGACCTAGTAATATCCCTGCCATTGGATCTAGTAATAGCCCTCTTTTCGGGGTTTTTCTGATATTCGTATGTAATATTGCGTGACCGAATTTATGTAATCTTCTTGCTGTACACTTTTTTGGGTCATCTTGGTCAAGGTGTATGATATGTAATGGAACATTATCCACTATTTATCCCTCCGAGATAATAAATCATCCAGTGCATCACCAATGGTCATATTTCTCTTACCAATGTTCATCGCGGTAGTATGCTCTGCACCTCTCTCAACATTAAGTTCAATAGATAATATTTTTTCAATTTTTAATATTAATTTATCTGTAGGTCGTCCACCATTTTCAATTTTCTGAACAATATTCAATCTTTCATTCATCTTTGAGGCAAAAGTTCTCTGATCCCATCCTTTTTTCTTTCTTGCTTGAATGATTCTTTTATGGAAATCTGATGCTAATTCTGTATCTTTTTTAGCCATTATATCTTTACCTGCAACTCCACGACTTGTAACGGTATTAACTCTGGGTCTTTTAATTTTAGAGAAATTAACAGGAGCTTCGACAACTTGTAAATTCATAGACTCAATACACCTGATGCAAGCATCCACTTGAATGCCCGCAGTACGTGCTTTTTTGGTAGAGACTTTCTCTTTCCCACATAACTCGCACGATGCCATTGAAACGGGGAGCGGAGGGTGATACAAGACTGCTTCGGGTAATAAGCGTCAAATGTAGGTTGCATTAGGTTCAGTTATGGCAAGTCGAGCCGGGTCCCCTAGAAAGGACAAAACTACACCTGAATCTAGTCAAGATATTGTCACTGCCCAGGTATTGGAAGAACTCAGAGAGCAGTATGCTTTGCTGTCAGATGATGCTAAGCAATTAATGACTGAGAAGATGTATTTGGAAAATGAATTAAACCAATTAAAGAAAAGAATTAATCGACTAGATGAGGAAATTAGAAGCCTTAGAACTCCTCCTTACATCATAGGTAATGTGCAAGACGTCATTGGCGAGAAAGTAGTCGTCAGAAGTTCCAATGGAACTATATTCTTAGTTTCGAAAAATCCAAGAATTGATTCCTCGAAAATGCAACCTGGTGCGAGAGTTTCGATGAATCAAGACACATTGGCTGTGATAGACATATTAGACGAAGCCTTTGATCCACTAGTTTCTGGTGCTGAAATTATTGATAAACCGAATATTAAGTACTCTGACCTTGGTGGTCTTGATGAGCAGATTAGAGAGGTAAGAGATGCAATCGAGCTTTCACTCGAGAAGCCAGAAGAATTCGAAAGGTTTGGAATTCAACCCCCTAAAGGTGTATTATTAACTGGTCCACCGGGTACTGGAAAAACTATGTTGGCCAAGGCTGTAGCGAATCAAACCAATGCAACATTCCTTGGTTTAGTTGGTTCAGAGTTAGCACAAAAATATATTGGAGAGGGGGGGCGAATGGTACGTGAATTATTCGCATTGGCAAGGAAAAAAGCTCCTTGTATTATCTTTATTGATGAAATTGATGCCATTGGCTCAAAAAGATTAGACTCATCTACTTCTGGTGATAGAGAAGTTCAAAGAACATTAATGCAGCTCTTATCAGAGTTAGATGGATTTGAATCATTGGAGAACGTCAAAGTAATTGCCGCCACCAACAGACCAGAATTACTTGATAAAGCCCTACTGAGACCTGGAAGATTTGACAGAATTGTTGAAATTCCATTGCCAGGAATAGAAGGTAGGGAAGCTATTTTCAAAGTTCATGCAAAAAAGATGCCATTAGATAAAAATGTAGACTTTGCTAAATTATCAATTATTACTGATGGTTATAGTGGTGCTGAAATTAAGGCTGTAACTATTGATGTCGGTATGAATGCAATATCAGAGGGAGTAACAAAATGCAAAATGTCACATTTCAAGGAAGCAATTTATTCAATTGATGCAAAGCGAAAAGGTGTCAAAAATAATGGTCCCGATCGTCTTTATGGATAATTGGTGTTCTCATGAGTGATGTTCTAATCGAATGCGTCCCAAACATTAGCGAAGGTAAAGACTTGAAAGTCATAGATGCAATAGTTGATTCCGCACGGTCAGTTGATGGTGCATTTGTATTAGGATGTGAACCTGATTCCGATTACAATCGTACAGTAATTACTATTGCAGGGAAACCAAAAGCTGTTATTCAAGCTGCTTATAATTTAATAATCAAATCATCAGAATTGATAGATATGAGAAAACATTCTGGAAATCATCCTAGAATGGGTGCTGTTGATGTATGCCCTTTCGTACCACTTTCTGAGCATTCAATGGATTACTGTGTACAAGCATCTAGAGAACTTTCTAATCTACTGGGGGATAATATTCCACATTTTTTCTATGGTGAAGCTGCAACAAAAGAAAAAAGAAAATCACTTTCTTCACTAAGAAAATTAGAATATGAAGGTTTAGAATCACGCTTCAATGGTGATGAATGGAATGATGAAGAAACCAGAATGCCAGACTCATGGTCTGGCAATTGGGGTGAAACTGAGAAACGTTTTGGCGCTGTAGCAATAGGTGCCAGAAGTGTTCTTGTGGCATACAATGTTAATGTCGATGAAATAGACGCTAGAGCATCAAAGATAGCAGGCTCAATGATTAGAACTTCAGGTAGATTAATCAAGAATGGTAAAAAGAAATTTAGGATTCCTGGAATGCTGAAACATGTTCAAGGAATGGGTGTCCCACTACCTGCATCATCTATATCTCAGGTATCCATGAATCTTCAAAATGTCTCTGTCACTTCTATGCATATGGCATTTGAGGCTGTTAAATCTATAGTAAATGACCATGAGATTAATACATGTGGTTCCGAATTAGTTGGTTTGGTCCCCCTAAGTGCTATGATTGATACAGGTAAATGGTTTAACGATAATCCAGATAATGCAACAGAGAAGGAGTTAGTAGATTCTGCCATTAAAGGCCTTGGATTAGATTATTTGAAACCATTTGATCCACAGGTAAGTATAATAGAATGGGCTCTTAATAAGGAAGTGGGTAATAATGAATGATGGATATATTTCCGTATTGAATGATATTAGTTCAGATTCACCAACGCCGGGAGGAGGTACTGTTGCTGCTCTGACATTATCTCATGCAAATTCGTTAGCATTAATGGTTGCAAGACTTACAATTGGAAAAGAAAAATGGGTAGATGGTCATGCTGTAGCAGAAGAAATAATTCTATTCGGCAATAAATCTATGAAAAGATCTCTCTCTTTAGCTAAAGAAGATGCTGAAGCTTTTGATAAAGTTATGAGTGCGTATAGGTTATCTAAATTTGATGAACAAGAAAAGATTGTTAGAAAATTGGCAATTCTTTCAGCAACTATTGGTGCAGCGAATACACCCCTTTCTATTGCTAAAGAAAGTTTTGAATTATTGAGTAAGTTACCTGATTTAGCTAGATATGGAAATTCCAATGCGATTACGGATTTAGCATCATCTTCTGAATTGGCATATACAGCAATTTATATCGCATCCCTTAACGTTAAGATTAATGTTGATTCGATGGAAAATGACGAGTTAGATAATATCCAAGTAACTTCTGATGAGATTCTCTCAAAATCCAAGGCATTAATAGAAGAGATACGCGTAATTGTAGCTGAGAGGATGAGTTAATATGACTGATTTCAGTAAAGAATTCACAAATATGATACCTCTATCTTTGCCACAATTAAAAGAATATGATTTTTCCGTAGATCATGCACCAAAAAGACCCTCGGTTTTAAATAAAAAACAAAGAAAATTAGCTATTGCTAATGCTCTAAGATATTTTCCTTCAGAATGGCATGATGATTTAGCACCAGAATTTAGTAAAGAATTAGAAGATTATGGCCATATTTACATGTATCGATTCAGACCTAATTATGATATGTTTGCTCGACCACTTGATGAATACCCTGCAATAAATACCAAAGCTGCCTGTATTATGTTAATGATACAAAATAATTTAGATCCTAAAGTGGCTCAATATCCTCATGAATTAGTAACATATGGAGGAAATGGTAGTGTATTTCAAAATTGGATTCAGTATAGAATTACAATGCATTATTTATCCATAATGAACGAAAACCAAACACTAGTGATGTATTCAGGTCATCCTTTGGGATTATTTCCTTCAAACAGTAATAGTCCACTTGTAGTTATTACTAATGGCATCACTATCCCTAACTATTCATCACAGAATGATTATGAAGTAATGAATGCTTTAGGAGTAACCCAATATGGCCAAATGACCGCCGGTTCTTACATGTACATTGGACCACAAGGAATAGTTCACGGAACCACACTGACTATTCTTAACGCTGCTAGAAAATACCTTAATTTCGATACTAAAGACGGATTAGGTGGATTACTTTACGTAACTTCTGGATTGGGTGGAATGTCCGGAGCCCAGGCTAAAGCAGCTGTAATTTCTGGTGCTGTATCCATCATTGCGGATCCAAATAGTTATGCTGCTAAGAAAAGATATGAACAAGGATGGTTATCAGAATTATATGATGAATTAGATGGTCTTATTTCTAGGACTAGAGAAGCAATAACAAAAAAAGAAGCGGTTTCTCTGGGATATGTCGGAAATATTATTGATGTTTGGGAACGTTTAGATGCAGAAAATATCGTACCCGAGTTAGGTAGTGATCAAACTAGTTTGCATAATCCATGGTTGGGGGGATATACCCCTCATGGCATGAATTATGAACAAATGAAAGAAATGATTTCTAATGACCCAGATAAATTCAAAATTAAAGTGAAAAAAAGTTTAATTAGACATGTTAAAGTCATCAATAAACTTTCAGATAAAGGCATGTATTTTTGGGATTATGGGAATGCTTTTTTATTAGAATCAGGGAGAGCAGGTGCTGATATTTTCTCAGAAAAAACCGAATCTGGATTTAGATATCCATCATATGTTGAAGATATTATGGGTCCAATATGTTTTGATTATGGTTTTGGACCCTTTAGATGGGTTTGTTCTTCAGGTAAAAATGAAGATTTAGCCATTACAGATCAAATCGCATCCAGAGTATTGAGGAGGTTAGCTGATCAGGCTCCGGATGAAATTAAAGGTCAATATTTTGATAATATTCGATGGATTGAAAATGCAGAAGAAAACGGACTAGTTGTTGGAAGTAAAGCTAGGATTCTATACGCTGATGAGAGAGGGCGGATTGAAATTGCTGAAGAATTCAACAAAGCAATAGCAAAAGGATTAATCGAATTACCAATTATCTTAGGACGTGACCACCACGATGTTAGTGGAACAGATAGCCCCTACAGAGAAACTGCAAATATCAGAGATGGATCTATGTTCACTGCTGATATGGCTGTTCAAAATTTCATTGGAGACTCGTTTAGAGGTGCTACTTGGGTCAGCCTCCATAATGGAGGAGGTGTTGGTTGGGGTGAAGTCATTAATGGTGGCTTTGGAATGGTAATTGATGGTAGTGAAGAATCCGAGCGAAACATCAATTCAATGCTATCTTGGGATGTAAATAATGGTATTGCGAGAAGAGCTTGGGCACAGAATCCTGAAGCAAAATTTGCCATAAAGAGAGCAATGGATAATGATTCGAACTTGAAAGTCACTATTCCAAACGATGTATCGAAGAGTTTACTTGAAAGAATACCATGAGGTGAAACAATGTCAAATGACCTGATTATACTAGACGGAAATTCGTTGACTATAGAAGAGCTTACTTCAATTAAACAAATTGATACTAAAGTCGAACTATCTGTTGCGTCAGTTAAGGCCATTAATCAGTCTAGAAAGTTGGTTGAAGAAATCGTATCTAGCGGAGATATTGTCTATGGGATAAATACTGGATTTGGCGCTCTTTCAAATGTCACAGTGGCTAAAGAACAGCTAGAACAATTGCAGACTAATCTAATTCGTTCTCATGCCTGTGGCGTTGGTGAAAATATGGATCCTGATTCAGTACTGATGATGATGGTCGTACGAGTTAATTCACTAGCCAAAGGTAACTCAGGTGCGAGATTAGAATTAATACAATTACTAATTGATATGATTAATTCGCGTATAGCTCCAATTGTGCCTAGGATAGGTTCCCTAGGAGCGTCCGGAGATTTGGCACCATTATCACATATGACTTTAGCAATGATGGGTGAGAGCCATTCTCAAATTCAAGCAAATGATGGCACTTGGACTACTGATTATTCATTAAACATTTTAGAAAATAATGGGCTTAAACCCATTACTTTACAGGCTAAAGAAGGCCTATCTCTGATTAATGGCACCAGTCAAATGTGCTCATACTTGTGCCAGAGTATTATTAATTGTGAGATGCTTATTTTTGCAGCAGATGCTGCATTGGCTACTTCTATTGAGGCCATTAAAGGATCTTATGTTGCATTCGACCAAAGAATACATGACGTGAGGCCACAATACGGACAATCAGTTTCTGCTAGCAGAATTAGAGGTTTCTTAACTAATTCTGAAATTAATAAATCTCATGAAAACTGTGATAGAGTTCAAGATTCCTATTCGTTCAGATGTGCACCCCAAGTCCATGGTCCTATGATAGATATCTTACGAGAATCTAGGAGAATCTTAACAATAGAAATTAATTCGGCTACAGACAACCCTCTTGTTTTCTCAAATAACGGCAAAGCTGAAGTAATTAGTGGAGGTAATTTCCATGGGCAGATTTTAGCCTTAACAAGTGATAATATGGCTGTATGCATACATGAGATAGCAAGTATATCTGAAAGAAGGATAAATCAGGTTTTAGATCCGCAATGGAGTAATCAGAAAGCCTTCTTAGCCAATAATGAAGGTTTAGATAGTGGTTTGATGATTGTACAATATGTGGCTGCTGCTGTTATTGCAGAGTTATCTCTACTAGCAAATCCAGTAACAACAACAAATATTCCAGTGAGTATGGGTAAAGAAGATCATGTATCTATGGGGGCAACAGGTGCATATAGAACATTTAAAGCGAGTAAATTACTATCAAACGTAATATCCAGTGAGTTGATTTGTTCAACACAGGCTTTAGAAAATATTCCTGAAAAGGCTTCTGATTCTGTCATGTTAATTTACAGTTGGGTCAGAAAATATGTATCAAAACTTGTTGAAGATAGAAGTACATCAAGTGATACAAACATAATCTCTGATAAGATATTATCATCAGAATTCACTGATATATTTAGGAAGTGAAAATAATGCAAGAGAAGTTGCATATGACCCTACACCCTGGCATTAATCCTCCACCATTTACAACATTCATTAGTGAAATTGTTGAAAAAAATATTTTTCTAGAAAAAACGTTTTGCTATCCCAGAGGAGGTGGGCAGCAAGGAGATACTGGCATTATTGCAAATACAAAAATTCAGGGTCAATTGTTAGAAACTTTACCAGGAGACTCGATAATTCATCCTATGGATTCCGTTGAGGGGTTTAATGTGGGCGATGAAGTCGAATGTACCATTAATCAACAAAGAAGGAATAAGAATACAACAATGCATACAGTTCAACATATTGTTTCTGCGTTAGCAAATGACTTATTTGAAGCTGAAACAGTAGGTAATCAAATAAGTGAAGAATATACTAGAATTGATTTACTATTCCCAGATAGAGACAAATTTTTGCAATCAGACTTAGAAGAATCTGTAAATGATATAATCAGATCGAACAAAAAAGTAAACATACATAATTGGGATAGAGAATCAATATTATCTCATGAACAAATGAGACATACAAAATTTATGGATAGAATACCGAGTAGTATTACTCAATTGAGAGTAGTTGAAATTGAAGATGTTGATTTGTGTCCATGTGGAGGAACTCACGTGGATAATACATCCAAACTAAATGAAATTAATATTACGAATGTTAAATCTAAGGGCTCAGGAAAATTAAGGCTAAGCTATAATTTGAATAATCACTAAAGCAGGAATGTAGTTACTGGTGGGCTCGGCAGGAATTGAACCTGCGATCTCCACCATGTCAAGGTGGCGTCATAACCCCTAGACCACGAGCCCAGTAATTGAGTGGGATAATCAACCCCTGATGAATGATTCTCTCCGGATATTTGAATTAACTAATAATCTTTGATAATTTGCCATCACATTTATTTTCTGAACATATTCCAGAAACTCTTGTTCTACCGTTTGACATCAAAATTTCTTTTGGAGATCGAACGATTACCGTATTTTTACACTTCATACAATATGCTTGATATGCCACCACAATACTCCTAGTGAGTATTTGCAACTAAACCTTGCTAATACCCCCTCTTCATTAGCCATATTTATTGTTTTTTGTAAAAACGTTGTACTGCTAAGCACTCATGTATTTCATTAGTATATCAATTTCTGATAACTACCATTATCAGCCAAACAATGATCGAAAAATATAGGGAGATAAATAGATATTCGGCAAATAGAAAAATATGAATCAATACATTATTGAATAATTATTAAAGAGGGTTTGAAATCGTCAATAAATAATTATTTGTTCATACCGCCTTTTACAGTTAAACAATAGAGCCGGAAAAAAAAGTTTGGGATATCGGGGATACCCCAGGGGTTTGACACCAGTAATCTACAAATTTACTATTTAGAATATTGAGATCAGCTGGACCGCCTTCAAATATTGAACCAACATCTAATTTTAATTCAGAATTTAGAGTAGATGCTGGATTCCTTGTACATGCGACTAGTGCAGCCAGAGGGTCGATGCCTAATCGATGAGTTGCAAGACTCGCCACGAATGGTAATGATATGGATTGACAATTGGGGTTAAAATCTGTCGCCAAAGAAAAATTCCAATTATTCTCTAGACAGTCAATAATTCCATCTCCTAAATTTTTACCTAAAACGTATGGCGTCCCTGGCAAGAAAACCTGCATTGTGCCTGAGGCATGGGCTTTAGCTCTGGAATCTAAATTACTAAATCCTACATGATCTGCACTAACACTGCCTAATTCTGCAGCTAAAGATAACCCGTTAGAGTCTACAAACTCATCTACATGTAGACGACTTTTAAGTCCTAATTCTTTGGCAGCATTTACAATAATCTCTGTTTGGTCTAATGTATACCAACCTGGTTCACAAAAAACATCAACCCATTTAGCTAATTTATTTTCAGAAATGAATGGTAATTGTAAATTAATTAATTCATCAATATATTCATCTTTAGTTTTATCACTAGGGAAATCATGTGCACCTAACCAAGTAGGCAAGATATTGCACTTTTGGGAATTAATCTCTGATGATGCTTGGAGTAGTTTAATTTCACTATCAACTGATAATCCATATCCACTTTTTGCTTCAACTGTAGTTGTTCCATTGAGAGATGCTTGATCTAATCTTTGATTACCAACTGAAATAAGTTCGTCTTTAGATGCCTTTCTGGTAGAGTTAACGGTACGGCTTATACCTCCTCCTAAATCAGAAATTTTTTGATATGAATGACCTTTCTGACGCATTTGCATTTCATTAGATCTATCTCCAGTCCATAAAAGATGAGTGTGGCAATCTACTAGACCAGGAATTATTGCTTTGCCGTGTGCATTAACTAAATTTAGAATATCTGACTTACCATTGGAGTAATCAGGTGCAAATTCTTCTATTAATTCGTCTTCTTCAGATATTTTTTTAATTATACCATTAGATATCAGTATGGCATTACCCGGGTTTAAAACAAGTTTTTCTCTGTCATACATATCAACACCAGAAAGAGGTTTTGATATATCACCATAGTTCAATGTGGCTATCTCCCCGATGTTGAATATGAGATACTCCATGACACCCGACAGGAGTGATGCTTGAAAGGGCTCTCCTCCTCGCAGACAGTAATGGGCGTTATTTTAGGCATAGAAAGTACCGCTCATACGTTTTCTATTGGCGGTGTTTTAGCAGATGGAGAGACTATTTCATCTTCATCAGCATTATACCGGCCTAAAGAGGGAGGAATACATCCTCGAGAAGCAGCTGATCATCATTCACTTATATCTGGAGATAAAATTAAAGATTTTATTGAAGGAAATAATATTCCGTTAGAACAAATTGATGCAATAGCATTTAGTCAAGGTCCAGGTTTAGGACCCTGTTTAAGAGTAGGAGCATCTGTAGCCAGATCTCTTTCAGATAAATTAGGAGTTCCTTTGATAGGGGTTAATCATTGTGTAGCACATATTGAAATTGGTAGATTGCAAACGGGATGTAACGATCCTGTACTACTTTATGTCAGCGGAGGAAATACACAAGTAATTGCTAGAAAAGGCGGACGTTATCGAGTCATTGGAGAAACTCTAGATATCGGAATAGGGAATATGTTAGATAAATTTGCAAGGACACAGGGTATACCATTTCCTGGAGGGCCAAAAATTGAAAAATTAGCTCTTGAATGGGAAAGAAAAAATCCTATAACAAGTCTAGATAATATAATTTTACCATATGCAGTACATGGCATGGATCTTTCATTTTCAGGAATTTTGACCGCTGCTGTACAAAAGATTTCTGATGGACATTCACTAGAAGAAGTATGTTGGTCTTTACAAGAACATGTATTTTCTAGTTGTATTGAGGTGGCAGAAAGAGCACTAGCACACACAGGCAAAAAAGAACTTTTATTAGGTGGGGGAGTTGCATGCAATGAAAGGATTAGAAAAATGTCAGAATTGATGTGTAATGACCGTGGTGCTATGGCATACTGGCCTGAAAAACAATATTGCGTAGATAATGGAACGATGATAGCAGAATTGGGTAGAAGGATGTTAGAACATAATTTAGAGATAAAATTAGAAGATAGTGCTATAGATCCTTCAATGAGAACTGACCATGCAGAAGTAGTATGGACTTGATTTGTCACTTAAGAAGCCTTATCTAAGGCACTTGATGGCCATGAGATGGAGTTAGAGTATCTTGAGAGGGCAACGAAGGAGGGGACCGCCTAAAAGGGCACCAAAAAATGTCTTCAGCCGGGGAGCTACTAAAGAACCAAAAAAGGTTCAAAGTGCACCAATACCAAAACCATCTCCACCTAAAGTAATAACGCCCCCACCAAAGGTTGCAGGTAGCATACCTAAAGCTAAACCTGAAAAAGAAAAGAAGGTTAAAGTTGCAACAAAAATTGTTGAAAAAATTGTTGAGGAGGTAATTATTAAAGAAGAAATAATTCCTGAAGTAATTGCACCTAAGGAAACAAAAACTAAAGAAATCATCTCTGAACAAATTTTAGGTACAAAACCTAAGAAAAGCAGAGGCCTCAAACAAATTAAAAAGAAGGAAACTGTAGTAAAAGATCCTAATGTACAAAGCGATAGAGCTGCTGCATTAATAGAACAAAGTCGTAAAAGAGCTATGGTTCCTGTACCAAAACCTGTTGTAAAAGAAAAAGTCGTTAAACCGGCACCTAGAAGAAGAAGGGCACCAAAATCAAGTTATCAACCAGCAAATAGAGCAAAGAGATTGAATAGAAGCAGGCATATGGAATATAAGTATGAAATGCGTAAATTACTTCAAGATATCAATGTCTCAGAAGAGCATAGATCAAACCTTCTCGGAACTATTTGGGCTAAAGGTGAAAGACAAACTGCTTCTGATGCTAAATTATTCTTAGATGAAAAATTAGGCGAAGGGGCAATAAACGAAGAACAAAAATCACAACTTGAGAAAGTAATTGATAATTATACAATAAGAAGGTGAGAATATAGTAGTGGAAAATAATACAGTAGTGAAAGTGCATTATCATGGATATTTTGCTGATACAAAAGAAGTTTTTGATAGTTCATTATCGGAAGGTCGTGAACCTCTTACGTTCCTAGTAGGTCATGGACAGATGATACCTGGTTTTGAGGCTGAAGTTTTAGGTGCTGAAGTAGGTGAAAAAAGAACTTTTACACTAGAACCTGAGAGAGCATATGGCCATAGAGATGAAAATCAATTTGCCGATTTACCATTTGCTGATTTCCCAGAAGGTATAGAGGTAGGGATGAATTTTCAAGCTGAAATGAGTGGGAGACCTATTATGTTCACAATCACAAGTATTGATGAAGAGGCAGGTAACGTAACATGCGATGCAAATCACCCAATGGCAGGGAAAACTTTGACATTTGATGTAGAAATCGTCTCTGTAAGGGATGCATCAGAAGAAGAAATAGCTCACAAACATGTCCATGGAGATGGTGGGCACCACCACTAAACAAATCACATGATTCATTTGCTGTGATACCTTCGCAGATACGTGGAAGACCGCAAGAGTAGATCAACCACTCGTGGTGGTTTGTCAAGAAATGATATTCCAACTATAGAATCTACATCAGCATCCGGCCATCCAAAAGAAGGTCATAATTTACCTGGTTTGCCGCCTTACACAAGAGGAATTCATTCAAGAATGTACAAAGACAGATTATGGACTATGAGGCAATATGCTGGATTTTCTACTGCTAATGAAACAAATCAGCGATTCAAACTTTTACTGGATTCGGGTCAAACTGGACTTTCAGTAGCGTTTGACTTACCAACTCAACTTGGAATGGATTCTGATGATGAAAATTCTATGGGAGAAGTCGGTAAAGTCGGAGTTCCTATAGACACATTAGAGGATATGGAAACTCTATTTGCTGATATCAACCTTGGTAATGTATCTACGTCTATGACGATTAATGCTCCCGCAACTACATTACTTGCACTTTACGTTGCTACAGCAGATAATCAAGGGGTCGAAAGAGAAAGCCTAAGAGGAACAGTTCAAAATGATATACTGAAAGAATATATCGCTAGAGGTTTGTATGTATATCCTCCTAAAGAATCAATTCGGCTTACTACAGACTTGTTCGAATGGTGCAATATAAATACACCGAAATGGAATACAATTTCTGTCAGTGGTTACCATATTAGAGAGGCTGGTTCTACAGCTATTGAAGAGGTTGCATTAACTCTGGCAAATGGAATATTCTATGCAGAAGAAGCTGTAAAAGCAGGATTAGATATAGATGACTTCGCACCTAGAATGTCATTTTTCTTTGGATGTCATAACGACTTCTTTGAAGAAATTGCTAAGTTCAGGGCTGCTAGACAATTATGGTATAATCTTGTAAACGAACGTTTTACACCGAAAAATCCTAAGTCTTCTCAATTAAGATTCCATACTCAAACAGCAGGAGTTACATTAACAGCACAACAACCAATCAATAATGCAGTTAGAGTATCTTATCAAGCTCTTTCTGCAGTATTAGGCGGTACGCAGTCACTACATACCAATAGCTTTGATGAAGCAATAGGTTTACCAACTAATGATTCTGTAAAAATAGCTCTAAGAACTCAACAAATAATTGCACATGAAACTGGCGTTGCAGATGTGGTTGATCCTCTCGCTGGATCTTATCATGTTGAAGAATTAACATCTAAAATTCTCTATGAATCGCATAAATTAATTTTAGAATTAGAGAATAATGGTGGTGTACTTAATTGTCTCAAATCAGGAGTACAACAAAAAATGATTCATGAAAGTGCCTGGAAAGAAATCAAAGATACAGAAAATAAAGACTTGTTAGTCGTAGGCGTTAATACCAATATTGAAGATACAGATAATATGAATTTAGGTATGAAAATTGATTCTGGAAATGAACAAAAACAGATTTCTAAATTAGAGCAATATCGTAAATCAAGAAACAATAATTTGGTTGATAAAAAATTAATATTGTTAAAGAATGTATGTGAAGGGACAGAAAATGTCATGCCTGCATTAATTGATGCATTAAAATCGGGTGCTACCGTCGGCGAAGTTAATGGAATAATGAGAGATGTTTTTGGCACATGGATTTCCCCAAGTGGTGTTTAAATGAGTAGAATAGACCATATTGGAATTGCAACAAAAAATATAGAAGAAGCTTCGAAGTTTTGGGAACAGATAGGACTCAAATCAGGTTCTGATGATATTAATCACGAACAAGATGTTAAGATAAGAATGTTTTATGGAGACGATGGGGATGGGAATAATACTCATTCAAAAGTTGAGTTGATAGAAGCATTATCAGATAATTCCCCTATTGCTAAATTTATAGCAAAAAAAGGCCAAGGAATACAGCAATTAGCAATTACTGTAAATGATATAGATGATTTAATAGTTAAATTGATTAATTCAGGTATACGCATGATTAACGAGAAATCTACTCATGGAGCAGGGGGTCATAAAATTGCTTTCGTTCATCCAGAATCGACCGGTGGGGTCCTAGTAGAGCTTGTAGAAAGATTAGAATAGAAAATTAAGGAGTGAAAAAATGCTTGAATTAATTAAAAGGTTGATCCAATTGAATAATGATTCATCGGACCTTACTGGCCAATTAATCAAAGAAGAAATTATATTTATATCAAATACATTGGAAATGATGAGAGATGCAAAAGAAATATCTAATGATGCATATTTGGAATATGGATCTATCCAAGGAGGGTTATCTGTCATCTCTAGTCTTTTAGACCAAGGAGTTGAGGATTCAGAAATTCAATCTTTACTAAATACATTATTTGAAAGAACAAAAATACTTGATGACAAATATCCTGAATTAAATGAAATAATCGAATCTGGGACATACGGATACTCAAATTCAAGCAAATAACATTATGTAATTCATCCGTATTCATATAGTATTACTCTGAGAATACTTAAAAGAGGAGGGTTTACGCCAGAGTTATGCCTAAAATAAGTTTAGACATTCCCTCAGAGTTGTTGAATGATCTGAAAACACATGTTGGAGATAAAAAGAAATTTATCTCAGTAGCAGATGCAGTAAGGACTGCATGTAGAAAAATGTTAGATCAATTAGATTCCATTGATGAATTTCACGGAAGGAGATGATTTGATGAGTAACATACCAGATAAAAAGGATGCACAGAATGCAATAGAGACTTTGGTAAGATATATAGAAAAAATTGATGGACCACTGAGAGAAGGGCTTTTGGACACTCCAAAAAGAGTAATAGATGCATATGAGGAACTTTATCAAGGTTATACTATTGATGCTGATGAACTATTAGATGCTACATTTAATGCGGAAGGTTATGATGGCATAGTATTATTGAGAGATATTGAGTTTCATTCTACTTGTGAACATCATATGCTACCTTTTACAGGATCGGCTCATGTTGCTTACATTCCAGTAGAGAAGATAGTAGGGATCAGTAAGTTGGCTAGATTAGTTGAATTACACGCGCTTAGATTACAAAATCAGGAAAGAATAACGAAATCAATAGCTGATGATTTAGAGAGAGTTTTACAGCCTTTAGGGTGTGCAGTCATAATAGAAGCTAAACATGGTTGTATGCAGTGCCGAGGCGTAAAGAAACAGAATTCTGTGATGACTACTAGCACTATGAAAGGTGTTTTCTTTGATAATTCAGAAGCAAGAATAGAATTATTGCAATTGATTAATAATAAAATGAATTAATAGAAGGGGATATTATGGCTATACTTAATCAGAATATGGATCTAGAGAAGTTATATCCAATAGTAGAAATTTTTCATAGCGTTCAAGGTGAAGGTTATCATTCAGGAATGCCATCAATTTTCATTAGATTTGGAAGTTGTAATCTAAGATGCGCATGGTGTGATACAGATTTTGATATTTGGAAAGATATGAGTATAGGGGAAATTGTAAATGAATTATCAAAATATGATTGTGATAGAATAATATTAACTGGCGGAGAACCAGCATTACAAGATTTGGTAACGCTCTCTGCCTGTTTGAAACCACTAGGGTATTATCTTAGTATAGAAACTAATGGAACTATAATAATACCTTCTGGAATTATAGATTGGATTTGTGTTAGCCCTAAGGATCAAGAATATGCAAATTTAAAAATTAGACAGAGAATTGGTGATGAATTAAAAGTTGTATATTTAGGTCAGGATTTATCGATGTATGATGAATTGAAAGAAGGGTTTGAACATTTATTCTTACAGCCACTTTACGATGAAGGTCAAAATACTGAGTCGAACGGAATGAGTTTTCATAGTACTTTTGAAAAGGTAAGAAATAACCCAGAATGGCGATTATCCCTACAAACACACAAATGGATGGGTGTAGAATGAAAAGAGCTGTGATGGCTCTAAGTGGAGGAATGGACTCTACGAGTTTGCTCATACACCTATTAAATCAAGAATATTTTGTCGATTGTGTATCATTCAAATATGGACAAAAACATATTATTGAGATAGAAAAGGCATCGGAGAATATTATTTATCTTAAGAATAAAGGGTTTACAGTTAATCATGAAATAGTAGATTTGACCGCTGCAATGTCAATATTTCATTCAGCACTAACAACAGATGAAATGGAAATTCCAGAAGGACATTATGAAGAAGAGCAAATGAAAGCCACTGTAGTGCCTAATAGAAATGCAATTTTTTCCTCAATAATCTATGGCCATGCACTGTCAATAGTTTCTAGAGAAAAAAAAGATGTTAAGATTGCTTTGGGCGTCCATAGTGGAGACCATGCAATTTATCCAGATTGTAGACCTGAATTTTATGAAAGTTTGGAGCAATCATTTAGAATAGGAAATTGGGATTCTGAAAAAGTTGAATTCTTCCTACCATATATCGATGAAGATAAATCCTCTATACTACTAGATGCATTATTATGCTGTGATGAGTTAGAATTAGATTTCGATACTATATTTTCCAATACTATCACTTCATATAACCCTGACTCAGAAGGTAGAAGTTCAGGTAAGACAGGTTCGGATATTGAACGAATATTAGCATTCAAAGAAATAGGAAGAATAGATCCGATTGATTATGTAGAATCATGGGAGATAGTACTTGAAAATGCAATCTCTACAGAATTAAAATATAAAGATGAATATTATAAAGAAAAATTAACCGATATACAATACAATGTTACTAGGAATAGTTCTACAGAATATCCTTTTTCGGGAGAATTATGGGATGAAAAACGATTTGGTAAATACACATGTATTTGTTGTGGTCATTTATTATTCACATCTGAAATGAAGTTCGACTCAGGATGTGGATGGCCATCGTTTCATTCAGAACATGAAGAAGCAAGTATTAAACAAATAGAAGATAGAACTCATGGAATGAATCGAGTCGAAGTTAAATGTTCTAAATGTGATGCACATTTAGGACATATCTTTAATGATGGACCGATGAAATATGGCGGCGAAAGATATTGTATAAATTCAGCATCAATGGGTTTTGAGGAGAGAGAATAATGGTTACCATAATTAGAAGGTTTGTAGAAACTGATACAGGACATAGAGTTCCAAATCATAAGAGTAAATGCCGTCATATGCATGGACATAGATACCGGTGGGAGGCAGAAATCGAAGGAGATGTAGTAGAAGAAGAGGGAGTTTCAGATCAAGGAATGTTAATGGATTTCTCTGATATATCTAAGATATTAGAAGTGTATATTCACGATGTAGTTGATCATTCTTTTATCGTTTATGAGAAAGATCATGAAGCTTTGAAGGCACTATCAATGATGAGCGATGGACATAGAACTTTTGTTGTACCGTTTATACCTACAGCTGAGAATTTGGCTAAGTGGGCTTATGAACAAATCGAATCAAAAATTATATCAAAATATGGGCAAAAATTACGATTAGTTGCTTTTCATGTTAGAGAAACTCCGAAATCATGGGCGACTTGGAAAGTGAACTAATCGTTTTTACTATTTCTAGAAATTATTTCTTCCCATATTTCAGGATTCTCAGAGAAATATTCAAATGCTAAGTTAGTAGTCTGAATCACACCCAATAATCTATGAATCTCGTCATCTTTAGGTAAACCTCGAAGAATAACTCTTTGTAATGTTTCGTCAATTCCACTTCTTCTGAAATCAATAGTTGGTATCGATTCTGATAATCTATGAATCTCATTTCTTAAAACATTCTTTAATTCTGCAGAAAGAAGTTTTTCATTTTGAGAATCTTCAGAAAAGGTATTGTTTCTATACCATGAATAACAAATAAGGGAAACTGCATGACTTAAATTCATTATTGGATATCCTGGCCATGTAGGAATAGTGACTAATAAATCACAAATTTTTAATTCGGTATTGAGTAGACCTTTTCCTTCAGGACCAAATACAATTGAAATATTTCCTTCGGTATTACTAAGTTGTTTGGGGAGATCTTCTGGTTCAAGAAAATGTCGGAAAGAAATTTTACTACCATGCTCCCTTTTACCAGAAGTACCAATTACAATACTTGAATCGGAAACAGCAGATTGAATATTATCAAAGAATTTAGCATCATCCAATACTGATTGGGCATGCTTAGCTCTATTTCTTACTTCATCTGACCATTCATTATCTCTTCCGACAACTCTGAGATCTGTGAAGCCAAAGTTTTTCATTGAGCGAGCTACTGCACCAATATTCCCATCAAATTGTGGCCTGACTAGAACAATCGATACCCTTTTTGAAAAAAATGGAGGGGGGACATCAAGCATTTCGCCCATCTGAATCAAATGTCCGACATCAATGATTAGAATAATACTTCTCTAATCTACTCTGCGCTGTTTGTAGCGTGTAATGTATCCAGCAATCCAGTTTCTCATGCGCTTGTTAGAAACATCTGTGTACTCTGTAACGTAATGTTTGTTATTCTCAAAATCTGCATTGAACATATCTGGATATAGTTCTACTAATCTCAAAGCTCTAATTTTGATGAATGATGGTCTAATATTACCCATATTTATTCCTCCAGTAATTTAACTTCTAGTGGGAAGCCTTCTTCTCTCGTAACTTGAACACGGATTTTCCTAGGCGGATTTTGCATACCTCTTGCCCATATCACATGATTGATTGATTCATCAATCCAAATCTCTTCCTCATCAGTTTTTTTCATATGTTGTGACACATGTTTTTTGATTTGGGCCATGGCACGATTAGCTCTTCGTGTTCTTGGAACAGTCCATGCAGCACGTAGTGGAATTGTCATTTCTCTAACTTCAGCCATATTTACTCACCTTTGTAGTTTCGATCTGCGCCACATATGCCTCTTAGGGTGGCTGGTTACATTTCTGTTAGTCCTCAGCATAACCCAAACAGGAACACGGCGATTCTGCTTTGTGACTTTGTTAAGTCTAAGTTTCTTTGCTAGTGGTTTTACGCGAGCCATATATATCACCTTAATATTTTGAAAGACCTGGGTATTTTTCTTCAGCTGCACCCCTAACTGAGTGTGCATGTTTATCCAAAAGAGCGTGCCCCTCAGGAGTTAATATTTTACCGAAATTTACTGTTTTCCCAGGATTCCACTTACTTGTAATCAATCCTGCTTCTGATAATTGTTGTAGAACGGTTCTAGCAACATTTCTTGATCCTGCAGCAGCACGTGTTGGTTTTACCCCTCTATCCTTTGGTCCACCAAATAATTGCGCCATATGGTTTGCTCCGATAGGACCCTTCATGCCAACTTTACGCAGAACAGCCGCGGAACGGATAAACCACCAGTCATCTTGTGTGGGTGGTCTCTCACGGTGAATGCCTGTTTTAACATACTCAGCCCACTCTGGAGGGGTGATTTGGTCTAATTCTTGAAGCTCAGAAGAAAGACTGCCAATGAGTAAATCAGCAGGTACATCGTAATACGTGGTCATACTCTCACCTTTGTGCGGACCGGCCGTCCTAGAGTCTGTATTTAACCATGATGACAAGAGACGAACGCAGCATACTGAGATGTCACACAGTAACGGTGCTCAACAAGTATTCAAAACCATCACCCTAACCGTTAGTAATATGGAGAAGTCAATGTCCCGTAATCCAAATATGTTGCGGACACTAATTGGGTTAGGTTTAGTATTGATTTTGATATTGGGTTATGCTGTTCACTCTAACACAGTTGATTCTGAATATTATCTTTATGAAACTTCTAATTCTGAAACTAACCTTGAACTAATTCAGTTAGAAGAAAATATGTCAGAATGGTATGTAGTAACTAATTCTGCTATTACTTGGGTCAATACTAGTGTAGAAGGCGCGCCACAAGGAAGTATACTAAAATTAGATGCGTCTGGTGTCGATTGGTACCATACACCATCTTTGGGACAAGATCAAAAAGACTACAATTGTAAAGAATTTGCACCAGACTATGTTGATTTGATTGAAACGTGTATCAAAGGTCCATTTCATGAAATTAGTTTAGATGAACAAAATAAATTAGTTGGTTTAGTTTCATTAGATTTGCCAATTGGAGGATTAGGATCTTTTCAAGCAGATAATCTGCCAGAGGCTAACGATACAGCAGAGAGGATAATTGATGATAGCACAAGAATTATAACCTGGAAAGTCAGTATCATTGATTCTAACGGGGATATAATCTCATCCTTAGGAATAGATGTCAATAGTACCATAACCACACATGAATTAATCTCTGTAGAAGAATTCAAACTTGATCCTATTCAAGAATCAATATACAGTCTTGCAACGCTCGTTGGATGTTTTACATTACTTTTGATATTACCAATGATAGCATATTTCTCAGCCATGTACAAAGAAAAAAGAGATGAAGAAGCAAGGTTAAGTACACCAGAACTAATGATTGACGAATAACTAAGATTTTTTATTAATAATTATTGCTAGATTTAAATTAATTAGATTAATCAAAGAACTATTGAGTCTTTCTGAGACTGGAGCTATTCGCTCATGAAAAGTATTATCCATAATATTACAAATATCATCGAATGTTCTAGATCCGTCCATTAATTCCCAAAATAATGAGTTCATGTCATCTAACGGCCTTTCCAATTTGTTAGGGGCTTTGAATAATTTTGCGATAAATTTTTCTAAAAAACTAAATTTTTTATCAATTACTATAATTACCCTCATACCAGTAATCCCAGGTAAATCAGGATGCTTACCAATGGGTTCCTTAGTATACCATTTGACTGGTAAACGAGTAGGGAAACACTTTCCACTTATCATAAATACACCCAATAAAATAAACTAATTGTTGATGCAATACCCAAGAAGGCAAAAAACATTGTATACGCTTTAGAATTAATAATATTCTTAGACCACCAAGTAGCTACACCAGATACAGACATTAGTAATAAAATTAGTTCAGAACCTGGTGGTAAAGTTTCCAAATAAATCACTCTTAAAGTCTTAATTTGGTTACATGATTAACAAGACTATCAGTAAACTTCTCGATACGTATATTCAAATCATCATCTGTAATATTGCCATCATTATCAAAAACATTCTTAACTTTAGCGACAACTAGTTGTTCGGGTATTGAAATACCATGAATCCATCTAGCAACAACTCTCATATGATTAAGTGTAGTAGTGTTTGACTGCCCCCCTAGTGTACTGATAAATCCAAATATTTTCCCAGTAGTTTGATCAAAAGATAACCAATCTAGAGAATTTTTCATTACTCCGCTCATTGTACCGTGGTATTCAGGGCTGGAAAGGACAAAAGCATCTACAGAACTTGCCATTTCCTTGTACTCTTTTACGTTAGGATGGTCCCAACACCCATCTTCTCCGACAAAAGGTAATGGTTTCGCTTTATTGTCCCACACAACACATTCAATACCCTTAGACTTGAGTTGTTCAGAAACTATCTCTAACATCCTTCCGTTAGCAGAATCTAGTCCATAAGTTCCACAAATCCCCATCATCTTGAGTTGGCGCGCCATATATCGCGGATGAAGTATATGACTTCAATCCATGGCTCAAAGAGAGACATTTACAGCCAATGCTTAACTCAAAGAAGTATATGCGAGTTATATGTCTGATTTCGACATACGACAATTGCTTCAAGATGCAGAGGCTCAAGCAAACAGTGGAAACTATAGTAAATCTGCTAATTTATATCAAAAAATAACTGCTTTAGATAAAAACTGTACAGCAGCATGGTATGGACTCGGTGTAATTAATGCTAAGTTAGGCAATTTTGATGACTCAGTTAATTCTTTTGTACAAGCTCATAGAATTAATCCAGATTATGGACCGACAAATGCCAACTTAGCAATAATTTTGGAGCAAAATGATCCTGAAAGAGCAGCAAATTTTGCCAAAATGGCTATGCAGAGTTTAGGTGAAAGTGATGAGTTGATGAGAATTTCACATCTAAATAGACCTAAAGAGATTAAATTATTTGAAAATTCTCATCTATATGAAGAAAAACAAGATGAAGAAATGACTCTGCTACCGTCGAAAATAATTGAAGAAGAATTAGTCGTGAATATAGAAGAAAATGTCGTAGATTCTCAAGAAGTCTTTGATGAAGATGTAATAGAGGAAGTAGAAAAAGATTTTGTTAATAGTAAAACTGCAAGATCTTCTCGTGCCATGAAAATGAGTGGAATGGGTGACCATGCGTCTGCTGTAAATGAATGGAAAGAATTGTTGAAAAAGGATAGTTCAGATATTGATTCATGGAAGGGCTTAGCAAATGCCCTATCAGAGGCTGGTTATATCGAAAGAGCCAATCAGTGCCTCCAAAGAGTTCAGGAATTAATAGAAATAGAAAAAGATAGTTTAATTGTCGACGAGGAAGAAGAAATAGAAAATCTAGTTTCAGCCGCTAAAGAGGTAAAAGAGAAATTAAATAAACAACAGATTATTGACGAAACAAATGTCAATGAATCTATTGAATGGTATAATAAAGGTCTAATATTACTAACAGAAAACAATGCTTTGGAATCACTCAATTGCTTCAACAAGGCACTTTCCGATGCACCTGATGTAGAGATTGAACTTAGAGTAAGGATTCATAATGGCAAGGGACATGCTCTTTACCAACTAGATGAATTTGCAGAGAGTATTCAAGAATATCACGCGGCTGTTGTACTAGATCCTGGTTCGGTAACTGGTAGGACATTATACAACATGGGTTCATCATATGCAGCAATAGAATTATATTCAGATGCAGTGAAATGTTTTGAACAGGCTAAAGGAAGAGGATTAGGCTCTGAAGACCTAAAATTATGTAAAGCACAAATTAATAGATGTAAATTATTAATCAAAGAACAGAAGAAATTTGAGTAACTGATTTCTTGATTCCAATAGGTACAGACTTGCTAGTAGGAGTATTACTTCTGTCAGCTACACTTTCTAAAGGAATGAGTACATTAGATTCTGGGAAATAGGTGGCTATATTGCCAGATGGTATATCGTAAGGTACTACAAACCACTGAGGAGAAATTACCTGACCATTTTTCCTATCAGAACTAAGGTCTACAAGATCACTCGCCTCTAATCCATTCTCCAGCATATCTTCTTTATTCATCAATACAACTCTACGTCCATTGCGAATACCTCGGTATCTGTCATCAAGGCCATATATCGTAGTATTATATTGATCATGAGATCTGATAGTCATCATCATAAATTGATCAGAAGAGATACATGAAATGTCATGACAGAAAAAATTAGCTAAACTATTTTTTGTCTTGAATGTTCTACTGTCTTTAGGTGGATTCGGTAAATAAAAACCTGATTTATTAGTAATCCGCTGATTATAATTATCGAAACCAGGGATAGTTTTCTCAATCAAATCACGTACTAAGTCGTAATTATCTGAAAGATTACCCCATGCTATACCACTCCTTTCGAGTCGAGTTTCTAGAGCACCTCCAATACCCGAAACAATAGATGGTTCGGAAATTAAATAATTACTTGCTGGTTTAGAAGTTCCCCGTGATGAATGAACTATACCCATAGAATTTTCAACAGTAACAAATTGGTGGCCAACAGTTGATTCATCTATTTCAGTACGACCCAAACAAGGTAAAATTAAGCCGATTTTTCCTGAAAGTAGATGAGATCTATTCGGTTTAGTAGAAATATGGACTGTTAAATCACAATTAGTTAAGGCATTTGAGGTTCGATTAGTATCAGACATTGCAGAAACAAAATTCCCACCCATAGCAAGGAAGACTTTAGCGTCACCAGATTCCATGGCTTTAACCGCTTCAACTGAATCATAACCATGACTAGTAGGGGAACTAATTCCAGTAGATTTTTCTAAATTATCGATAAATTCCATTGATGGCTTATGATTAATACCGACAGTTCGATCGCCTTGAACGTTGGAATGTCCTCTTACAGGACATACACCTGCACCAGGCTTTCCAATGTTACCGCCCAAAAGAAGAAAATTAACTATTTCTTGTATAGTCGCAACTGAATTCTTATGCTGTGTAATACCCATAGCCCAGCAAACAATAGTAGATTTCGATTCTGATATTTTTTTACTTACTTGAATAATTTCATCTTTGTTAATGCCTGTAATCTTAGAAATTTCACCTAAATCTGTATCCAATACTAATTTCTTGTAATCTTCATAACCATAAGTTGAATTTTGTATGAAATCATTATCTAGTTTACCAGATTCGATAATTGATTTAGAAAATGCTCGGAATAAAGCCTGGTCTGAATTTATCTTTATACTAAGATGTTTATCAGCAATTGAAGAACCTAAGCCAAACATTTCAATAGGATTTTGTGGATGTTTGAATCTCTTCATTCCAGTTTCAGTCAAAGGATTAATACTAATTATCGAAGCCCCTTTTTTCCTAGCATCTCTTAGAGCTGTTAACATCCTAGGATGATTAGTACCGGGATTTTGGCCTACAACTATTATCAAATCTGCAGAATTAAAATCCTCAAGAGTTACTGTCCCCTTACCAATTCCAATAGATTCAGTAAGAGCCACTCCAGAAGATTCATGACACATATTGGAACAATCTGGGAGATTATTTGTACCAAACCTTCGAGCTAGTAATTGCCAAAGAAAAGCGGCTTCATTACTAGTCCGACCAGATGTGTAAAATATTGCCTGATCAGGGTTATCTAAAGAAACTAGATTATCTGCAATTATATCAAAAGATTCATTCCAAGATATTGGGACATAATATTCAGATTCCGGCATCAATATCATTGGTTGAGTAATTCTTCCTTGAGAATTAAGCCAATGGTCAGATTTTTTTGACAAATCTGAGACACTCCATTGAGACCAGAAATTAATGTCTGCCCTATTCCTAGTACCTTCATCAGCAACTGCTTTAGCCCCATTTTCACAAAATTCAGCAAATGAACGATGTTTGTCTGGGTCAGGCCAAGCACATCCAGGACAGTCAAAACCATTGAAATCATTGACTCTGGCTAAATTTTTTATTGAACCTAAGACGCCCATATTTCCTAAACCATATTTAGCAGTTGAGATAACTGCTGGAATTCCAGCAGCTGAATTCTTAGGTTTACTCAGTTTAGGTGCATTAGATTCTAATGGAGTTAAGGGAGTCACATCTTTTTTCATATTTCACCTATTATTAAATCAATTAATGACTGATTCTACCTCTACCTGAATATACTGTCATATTATTATTTTTTGTAAATCCTACTAGCGTAAGACCGTGTTCTAAAGCAATATCAATAGCCAGACTGCTGGGAGCACCTATCGCAATAAGTACAGCAATTCCTGCTCTACGTGCTTTATGCACTAGTTCAAATGATAATCTACCTGAGAAAAGTATGAAACTATCTGAAAACATATTTTTCTTTGATAGCAACATAGACCCTACTAATTTATCCATTGCATTATGTCTACCAATATCTTCTGTTATGGATAATAAATTCCCATGGATATCAAATAATCCACTGGCATGAGCACCACCTGTTTTTTGAAATAAATATTGATTATTGCGTAATTCATCTATACTGCTATTGATTATGGATGAACTAATGGAAATAGATTGAGATAATTCGGGGCCATGGATATGTAATAGGTTAGAAATTGAATCTTTTCCACAAATACCACAGGATGAAGTTGAAGAAATCCGCCTTTGGAAATCGGTTATATTTTTCTGTTCAATTCTAGGTATAATAACTAAAACATCATTAATCTGAATTTGAAATTCTTTAATATCCTCAAAAGAATCAATTATTCCTTCAGAATAAAGTAAGCCTATGACTAGTTCTTTATCCATACCAGGGGTCCTCATTGTCATACCTAAAGGAAATAATATATCTGAACCATTAGAAATAGTAATTGATAATGCAGATTCTTCACAGACTATATCTGTACCCTTGAGAATTCCTTCGGAAGACAGCCAATTTGCTGGCACTTCCCTGAGTCCTTCCATGGCTTTGGGAGATGTACATATCTTATGTTACCATAGGTTGTTATGCATTAGTACACGATTGTTCATATAGGCCTACTTAGTCAAGCGTTCATGGGCATTCTAGGCGGAGGAGGATTCTCTCTACCTGTTATTACGCAGACAGATGTAGTTGATGTGAAAATCACAGTTACAGATTCTGCATTAAAACAAATGAAAAATACCATCAAAGGAGAAGAAGATTCTCATTGTTTGGTTGTTAGCGCACAATCAGGCGGATGTTCTGGATATTTATATGATATGAAAATAATGGAAAACCCTGAATCGGATCAATTCCAAATTCAAGATTTTGAGGGAGTTAAAGTGTACATCCACAATAATGATAGTGCATTACTCAATGGAATAGAATTAGATTTCAAAGATACATTGATGGGTGGAGGATTTAATATCACTAACCCAAATGCATCGAGAGCATGTGGTTGCGGCCAATCATTTGGCTGAGTGATTAAATTGCAATCAAATAATACTAATTGTAAATACTATATTCAGAAGTATAGTGTAACCGTTGTTGAAGGGAAAGATTCAGTATCTCATATTAATCGTATAATTACATCGAATATATCAAATATTAATGATCTAGAATATTGTGAAAGTCTAATATGTGATGCTAATGGCAAAATTATTGATGCAATAGGAATAAGTAATATTTCAGAACAATTACTAATTCTAGGAATACCTAGAAGTGCAGAAAAAACAAGAGAACTAATTGTATCAGGTATACACTGGAATGAAGAAGTCAAAATAATGAATGGTGATGGTGCATTATCTATCATCACTATTTTTGGAGATAATATTGAAGAAATTAAAAAGATTCTTGGCGAGGATAATGTAAATCAAAAATTAGGTATTTGGAAAGAAGTGAATGATTATTATTCACTAAATATTGATTTGAAATTAGATGCTCAAGTCAATATATTGATTCAAAATAGCAGTATTGAAGAATTCACTAAAACAATTATAGGACAAGGGGTCAAATTATCAGATAAAGATTCTTGGGATATACACAGAATAAGAAACGGAATTTTATCTGAACAAGAATATAATCAAGGATTTTTACCTACAGAATTAGCTTTAGATAAAATTGTAGATCTGAAGAAGGGTTGCTACCCTGGGCAAGAGATTCATGCACGATTAGAAAGTAGAGGGAAAGTAAGTAAAAAGATTATGAGATATTCTACCGATAGTCATGTAGATATCGGCACATATAAATCAGATACAGGGAGAAAAATAAGAATAACATCCAATGTTAATGGAAAGGGTTTAGCTGTTGTGAGTATTAAAGAGAAAAATCCAATTAATCTTGATGATAAAATATCATTATTAATAGAAGAATTATAGATTCTTGATGATTTCAGAATCAAAATTTTCGCCTTTATTTACCCATTCATCTAATGTCATTAAAGGTGAAATTTTTAAATCTCCTAAATGCTGAGTAAATAGGTATAATGTTGGAGAATGTTCATCTACAACTTGCTTTTGAAATTGTACTTTAACTGCTTGACCGCGATTCCTAAAGAATGTGACTTCTACCATTAATCCAATAATAGTAGCAGTGTAAAGAACAAGTAATATTGCTAAAGAAAAAAATATTGGATCAGCAAATAGAGTATCTTCACGGATTCCTTTGTAAGAAAATGTCAATTGCCTAACTAGGAAAAATATTAGTCCTGCTCCGACCCAAGGAGCCATCCATGTTTCAACTAAGGTGTCCATTGGAATCACTCTTCTCTTAGGAAGGTCAGCAAAAGAAAGAGCGCTAGCAGTCGCTGCTCTTATCACAGAAATAAATGAAACTAGAATTATGTATAATAGAGCAGATAAAAAGATTGTATTTTTTATAGAGAAATCAGCAAGCCAATGTAGATTCATTATCAATAGATAAGAAAAAAGACCTAAAAACACAGTTATTGGCATACGGTGAATAGAGGAAAGAATCCTATCAGAAGTTTTGATTCCGATATCTAGTCTAGGGATGCCTATGATTTCCCAACGATTAATTTTTTTAACAGAATTAGTAATGTTCAATAATAATTTTTTCTCAATTAAAATCCATTCAAAAATCTTCAATGGAAACCATGCCAATAACCCTATAATAATAGAAAATGGGAATAAAATAGGCCAAGCGATTAGGGCAGGAAATAAAATGAAGTGTGTCACACCCAGGGGGTTAAGTAGATCTGATTCAATACGTGCTTGCCTATCTGGATCAAGGTATACTTTTCTAGCCTCAGCATCTAATTCAGAGCGATATCGACTTAGAGGGATTCCCGAGTCTAAAACTACTCGCACTTTTTCTCTGTAGTGCTCATGTTCAGGCTCCATCCCAGTCCACCATTTCCACGCAAATGACAGAGGAATTGCTAGAAATAAGGGAGATATTAGTATCAAGACTGCAACAAAAGTGGATTCAAGTGTTGCAGTCATAGCCTTGCCAAAACCAATCCTTCAATAAAGAAACGGTGAATTAATAATGAAAATAGTTAATTAACTATAAATTATCTATATTCGGTACAAATTATCTATTAGTTAAAAACAGTCATTAATATGCTTAGTTATCTACGTGAAGACATGACTAGAGTTTGTAATATTGATTCAAAAGGAAAAGTTGTACGCTTTATCACTGGAATAGTAGCTGTTTTTAGCGGGCTTGTCATGGCATTAATGATTACACAAAATGTACTGCCTCTAGAAATTTATTGGGTGCCAGTAATTGGAAGTATTATTGGTGGAGCGTTTTCTATTTGGGAAGCAAGAGCCGGTTGGTGCGTTGTTAGAGCAATGGGAATAAAAACACCAATATGAACACCATCTGTGTACTAATTTAAGAAACATAGTACTAACAGTTTGATTAGATGGCTGATGCTGGCGTAGACATTTTTTCAGAAATATTTGGAGTTATTTTTGATTTTTTAGATAAAAAGAAATGGTGGAGGCAATGGCTGAAACCTTTACTTTACTATGGTTCATTGATCCTTCCATTCGCATACCTACTTGGATGGCAACAAGGATATTTCTGACAAATAGAGCCGTCAATTAGAACGTGATATCGAATACCATCAAACCAATCCCGACAAGTAGGGCAGGAATAGTAGTGTGAACCGTTGCCCAAAGGCTCGCTGCTCGATGTCTCACAAGTAATGGAAATAATGCATCTCCGTCTTGACTGATTGCATTAGCAGCTAGTGCTGGAAACGAGATGACATCCTTAGTATATGCTGTAATTGCGATGATTTGTGGACCGCAACCCGGAATTAATCCAATAATTGATGCAATAATTACAGCTATGAATCCGTCACCATATCGTGCTAAATCTGCCTCATTCATACCTGAAAATAACATAGAAAACTCAAAAATAAGATAAGCTGACATTACCCAAAAAGTAACAAATGCAGTTTCACTTGCAGAGTGAATCATTGTTTCACGCATTGAATATAATTTATCTCCAATAGATGCTTCTGTATCATCACCAATCCAATTTCTCTGCGATATATATAGAATGACAGATAAGGACGAACCAATCAAACCAATCCAAGTAATGAAACCATGCAGAGTCAATGGATTATAATCAATTTCGAGAACAAATTCTGCATCCTGCGCTGTCCAAACCAATAGTAAAACTGCAAATATTAGACCAAGAGCAGTGACAACCCACCAAATAGTGTAACCTTGGTGAAGTAGGAAGTATCCCCAACCATTTTCATCTTCTCTTCCAAGGTCATCAAAGACTTCTCTCGAAACTTCATTTTTACTTTCATGTGTATTCCTAGATAGATTATTATCCTCAAAGGTAGGACCGAATTTCCCCAACGGATTACTAGGAGTGATATTCATTACATCTACAAGATATCCCCAGAAAATTCCAACAATGAATGATATTACGTGTACTGCGATTACAGGAGCTATGAATGATGAATCGGTAACTGCTGCACCAATTAATACGAATGCCGCATCACCTAAAGTAGCAATAAGCGTCGCTATGACTGTACCATAGGTGACATAACCTCGCGCGTACATTGGCATCATGACAATCGCACCGCCACATCCTGGAGTAATCCCCATCAGAGCTCCAATCACTGGTTGCCAGCGAGTATTTGCTCGGATCACATCAACAAATTTTCCTGCTGTAATGTACTGCAACCAACTGAATAAGAGCACCATTGCAGCTACAAAAACAGTTACTGCAAGAAAAGCATCACGCATGCTAACAACAATGACTTCGAGTACTTCGGACGAGGTAACCATCAACTACCATCCTCAAAAGAAATTTTTACTAAACTGGCGATTGATGAAGATATACGTATTTTCTGATTACCAATAGTTACATTAAGACCTCCATCGAATACATCTCTTGAGATTATCATTAATTGCACTCCAGGATGAATTTGATTATTTTCTAACCAAGAAAGAATATTTGAGTCATTATCTGGAACCTGCATTACTGTTAGAACCATATTCATTGGAGAATCAGATAATGGTAGATCAGTCTCATTGTATAATTCACCATTTGGACCAGGGATTGGATGACCGTGAGGGTCACGTGTAGGATGCCCTAGATATTCTGCTATTGCATTTTCTAAATTTTTAGAAAGCGCATGCTCAAGTTTTTCTGCTTCATCATGTAATTGTTCCCGTCCAAGACCTAACGTTTGAGATAAAAATGTCTCTAGTAACCTATGCCTACGTACAACCGATAGTGCCTCTAATTCACCTTTTTTTGTTAAGGACGCTCCTTTGTAAGGAATATGATCTACTAAACCCTTTTCAGTTAATCTGAGTATCATTTTAGTTGCAGATGCAGGTGTTACATTGAGGTTGTCAGCTAGTTCCTGAGTACCTACATCTTTAGGACCTAGTTTCCAAAGAGATTTGAGATAGTCTTCCATTGCGACAGAGTACACAGACGCGGTTTAGTCGCGGCTAATATAAAGTTTAGCCTCGGCTAAATTCTTATTCAGCGAGGGTTGCTAAAATTTCTGATTGTTTGACTGGACCAAAATTATGACTATCTTCACTAGCATTAGGATCTGGGTTATCACCAATAAGGAAAACTCTTTCTTCATTTAGTGATTTAATTCTCTTAATAATCATAATTTTGCTCTTTAATGGATGTGTTGTCAGAACTATTTGCCCTACTTCGAGATTATTTGGATTTATTTTCTCAAACTGTACTGTTTCGCCATCGCTAAGCGTAGGCCACATAGAATCTCCTTTGACTACCACATTTAGGATGCGCGAATCCATGGGACTTCACGACCTTTAGCTGACCAAAACATATGATGAATTGATTCAACTGCATCCATTAATTCCTGTGCGTGCTGCAATGAAACTTCTACTTTACATGCAGAACAAAGCTTTGCTGCTGTCCAGAAAGTATCATGAAGATTTGGAATAGATTCAAGATGTTGTGGCTTGAAGAAATCAGTCCATAGAACTAATAATTCATCCTTACATTTTTGTGCTTCTTCTTCTTTAATAGCAGCATAACGAGACATTGTATTTAGATATCCTACAAATTGTTCTGACTGAGAATCTGGTGTATCTAACGCCATCATTTTCTTAGTCATTGATTGAACAGCTTCAGCTGCTACACGGGCACTTGCCGGGTCATAAACCCCACATGGACCATCGCAATGTGCACTTGCTTCTATTGTTGAAATTTCTTCTTTACTCAATTTTGTATCTGTCATACTATCTTGCCTCTGAGTACGCGCATTGGGTTCGGCATTATGAATACTAAGGTTAATGATTTACATTAGTAATATTGATTGGGCGAGTTATGTTAGAAGTGCTATGGCAAGAGTCGCTGTCACAGATGGAATGGACAAGAAAGCAGTTGAAATGATTATTTCTTCAGGTCATGAAGTAGTATTACAACATTATTCGGAAGCAGATTTACTCAATGGCATATTATCAAATTTTGATGCTGTAGTAGTAAGAAGTGCTACAAAAATGACGCGAGAAGTCATCTCTGCTTCGAAAAAAGAGAATAAAGGATTAATATTTATTGGCAGAGCAGGTGTAGGTGTCGATAATATTGATATCAATGCTGCAACTGAAAATAATATCACTGTTTGCAATACGCCAAGAGCATCGACAAAAAGTGTAGTTGAGATGACTATTGCACATCTACTAGCATCATGTAGAAAGATAACGATAGCAGATAGGAAATTAAGAGAAGGAATTTGGGCAAAAAAAGAATTAGTTGGTACGGAATTATCTGGAAAATCATTAGGACTGATTGGTTATGGGAGAATAGCTCAGAGAGTTGGTATTATTGCTAAATTATTAGGTATGAATGTACATGCATATGATCCATATGTACCAAAAGAAATTGCAGTTAAAAATAACTGTGAATTACATGAAGATGTAGATAGCATATTTCGAATGTGCACCCATGTTTCTATCCATTGTAATCTTACAGAAGAAACATATCATCTTGTGAATTCATCAAGAATTAGCCTGATGCCTAGTATTGGAGATGATGGTATTAACTGTGGCAATCATCTGATTAATTGTGCTAGAGGAGGAGTTGTTGACGAGATTGCGGCACTTGAGGCACTAGAAAGTGGTCAATTATCCTCTGTTGCATTAGATGTCTTTGAAAATGAGCCAGCTATTGAAAATCCACTAATTGCTCATGAGAATTTTCATGGAACCCCACATATTGGTGCTGCAACGAAAGAAGCTCAAGCGAGAATTGGAATTGAAATGGCTTCATTAGTAATTGAAAGCCTAAATGGCAACAAACCATCTACATCTCTAAATTGAATTTTTCAGAATTAGGGGTCGAAATTATTTCCTTTGATTTTTTATTACTCAGCAGTGAATATGAGAAATTTTCTACATATCCAAGATTATCTAAATAATTCTATGCATACGAATTAATGATTTTTCTAATATTTGTAATCTCTCGGGTATCGAAACATCTGAGATTTCGGTATTCAAAGATATCCCAGCATCTTTCTTAATTTTCCAAACATTAGAGTTGAACTCGATTAGAATGGGTGTCAAATCGAGAAGTTCAGATACTATCGGCATTACATCTGGGAATTGTCTCACATCGACTGAACTCTGGTTGTAAAGTGTGGTCGAAAGATAATGGGTGAAAAATGGACAGATTGGGCTTAAACATGTCAATATATCTCTAACAATTCGGTGTAATGTCCATGATGCAACCTCATCCCCATCGTATAATCTAGACTTGACCATTTCAAGCCAATGGCTTGGGAATACACCAGTACTGAAATTTTTAATTGTTTGAGCGGCATTATAGATATCTATATTTTTCCATGACTCCTCGACTTTAGACATAGTTTGCCCGAACTCCGAAAGAATCCATTGATCTTCAGGTTGTAAATCAGATGGTACATTATCTAAATCAGATGGTACATCAAATTGGCTTGCGAATCTAGCAACGTTGAAAATTTTCGTAAGAATTCCAAAATACTTTGCTTCGATTTCCTCTGGATTGATATGGAAATCATCCCCTACTTGTGCATCACATGCCTTCCAAAGACGGAAACATTCACTACCAATTTTATTAGCTTTAAGATGAACTTGTTTTCCTTCTGTTCCCTTAATCTTCCAAGAACCTGTACGTCCACCCATTCCACAATCAAGAACTGAATTAGCATCAATACCATTACCTAGAGATTTAGACATCTTACGACCCCATGGATCCATACCGAGACCGTCAATCCAGACATTTGAGAAACCTGGTTTATCTAATAAGAGAGTGCTTTTAAGCAAAGTATAGTACAACCAAGTCCTGACAATTTCCTTGCCTTGAGGTCGTAAAGCTGTAGGAAAAGCCCTCTTAAATAATTCTTGGTCTTTACCATATCCAGATACAAATAAATTAGAGTTGGAAGAATCCATCCATGTATCGAATACCTTCTGTTCACCAGACAATTCTCCAATTTGGTCTATCATTTCTTCATATAATCCCAAATTTTCTTTACTTTCTCTATCTAAAACTTCAGAACCTTCTGGTGGAGAATCTCTCCATGGTTGCACATAACTTCCAGACGGAGGAACAACAACTTTCGAACCATCTGCACTATACCAAATCGGCACTTCAGTATGATACCAACGTCTACGTGAAATAGGCCAATCGATAGATATGTTTTGCATCCAATCATCAAGGAATTGCTTATTCCTGGGTGGTATGAAATTAATATCTGAAATTAACTCATTCATTCTTTCTAGAGTGTGCGTTTGTTTGACGTACCATTCTTTGAGTAATATAATTTCAACCGGATTATTTCCTCTCTCACTAACTGGAATCTCTTGTTCATGATCTTTGATAGAGGACAACTTATTTTCTTGATCTAGAATTTCTATTGCCTTTTTTCTAGCTTCAATCACTGCTAAACCAGATAAAGGGCCTGAAATTTCAGTCATTTCACCACTGAGATTAATTGCTACAAATGGGTCTATCCCAAGCTCCCTGAATACTGAAACATCATTTTGATCTCCGAAAGAACAGACCATTAGCACTCCAGAACCAAATTCCATCTTTACGGAATGATGAGATTTGATGAGAACTTTATTGCTACGTCCATCGACTGGTAAAGGTAAATTAATCTCTTTACCGATTAAGTGTGAATAACGGCTATCTTCGGGATGAACTAAAACTATTCCACAAGCACAGATTAATTCCGGTCTTGTAGTTGTAATAATGACTTTTTCACCATCTTCTGTTTCCCAAATCACATCACAAAGTTTTGTTGACCTAGATATCCTTTGAACCTCAGCATCTGCAATTGTAGTACCTTCAACAGGATCATAAATATTAGGACGTAAATCTTCAACAATATTTCCTTGCTTAAATAAATCAACAAATATTGATTGTGTAATAGATCTATATTCGGGAGAATCCGTGAGATACTCATTTTCGAATGAACATGATAATCCTACTCGAAATGCAGTTTCCCGCATTGCTTGAGTATATTCTTCTATTGTTTCTTTGCAAATATCAATGAATTCACCTCTTTCAAAAGTCCTCATCTTCTTACCAGTTTTCTTCTCAACCGTGAATTCAATATTTATCCCATTACGATCAACACCCCAAGGGAAATATACCTCTTTGCCTAGTAGTCTCTGACTACGAGCAATGACATCAATCATACTGTATTGCGCAACAGCACCAATATGCCAAGTACCGCTAGGGTAAGGAGGGGGAGTGTCAATAACGAAAATTTCTTTTTTACTTGCAGGATCAAAAGAGTAGCGAGCACTATATGATTCACCATAGTGTTCTTCCTGTATTCTTTTTTCAAGATCAATAGACCATCTTTTATCCGTGATTTTTGGAGCACCCATTGCAATCTCACCTAAGCGTTATGTGTTAACCCCGCAGTAACTTATTCTTGACTATTGCCGAGTTGAGGATATGAATGAAATAGGGTTTTGAATGATTTGTGAAGCGTTGGGTTGAAGTCCCTTCCATGACCACGAATACATGAGGGGATTCACTATGGCTACTAATGGCAGTGATAAAACAGGAGTAAAATCTCCTAGTGATTGGCGTGGTCGAACTGCCTCTATCAAGGAATCTTTTAATGAAAGAGTCAGTAAAACTCAAGATTCTATGAAAAATATTGATTCATTATCAATGAAAGATACGATCATTCGTGCACCAAACAAAATTAGAAGATCTGTTTCTGGAATGTCAGGTACACAGGCACTAATTAAATTCCCAATTGTAATAATTGTTTTCTGCTTACTTTGTACTGGTTTCTTTACCATGCATTCAGGTGCTATTGATTGTAGAGATGGTTTTCAAAATTCTATTTGTAAAGAAGAATCATCTCTGAATGTGAACGGTGATCTAGAAGTTTACTTGCCAGAAGGTTCGGAAGTTTCTGTTTTAATTGAAGAGGTTGAACAAGATTGGACAACAAATGTCATGATAATTTATGTCGAATCTGAGAACTATAATGTCACGAACATTCCGATACTAAAGCAAATTGATGCTATGGAACAACTTATGAATCAAAACAGAAATGATGGTGGAGAGTTTGATGACATAATTTATGTTTTATCAATTTCAGCTGTTATCAAGGAAGTTAATTCTAGCGCAGTTAGAGTGGCTAAAGCTTTTTCATCAGGTATTGCTGATGCATTACAACTTGAAGAAACTGCAGATTCTATTAATGAAACAATTGACAGTCAGAAAGATATTTTGGGCAATTATGCTATTCCTGACGAGCAAGAAAGAGTAAATCAAATAATAGGAGAAATGCCACAAAATGCTCTAGACAAACTAGTTAGAGACGTAGGCAGAGAAGAAGCTGAGAAAGCATTTTATTGGAATAGAGCAGTTATTATAATGGGGATATCAAGTAATGTTTCTGTCGCTGAAATAATAGAGAGAACTCAAGGAAATATTGATTTTTTGAGTAGTGTTGATTCTAATGGAGATGGTGTTGCAGACTGGGGCCCTGAGGAATTAAATCTTACGATGACTTTAACTGGTCCGTCACCGATAACAAATGCAGTTACTGAAGAGTCATTCAAACTTTTCTGGAAGGTATTTCCTTATGGGGTAGTTTTTGTCGCAGTCGGTTTATTTTTATTCCATTGCGACATATTACAAACAGGAAGATTTAGATTTGTACAAGGAATGAAAGTTTTGATTATAACAGGGTTACCTACACTATGTTCCGTATTCTTAACCATGGGAATAATAGGTTTTTCTAATTTTGAAGTTACAATGACCGTGATTATTGTCGGTCCAATTGTTCTTGCATTAGGAGTATCATATGGTCTTCACATTACAAATCGTTATGCAGAATCTAAAGGGACTCCGCATGAAAAAATGGAAGAGGCCTTGAATTCAACAGGGAAAGCAGTATTCTTATCTGCAGTGACCACTATAATTGGTTTTATATCCCTAACATTCACACCAATGGCGCCGATTCAAACTGTAGGTTGGTCACTTGCTTTTGGTATCGTTGTTGTCTATATTATGACCATGCTCATGGTACCAAATTTAACAATATTATTGGACTTAAAGAAACCCTCGCATGCCCCTCCAAAATTATTTGTTAAAGCAGTATCTGTGCCGGTAAAATGGACGAAATTGACTTTATCTGTTTTCTTAATTCTCATAATAATATCTGCCGGAATCTCTAGAGAGAATGTTGAGTCAAATTTAGATTTATTAGAAATGGCACCCTCAACAGTTGAAGCAGTAGTAAAAATGGATGACTACAGTCGTGAGTTTGAGTCGGGACAACCAGGATTTTTATTGATTCCAGAAGATATCGGCGCAACTGCGGATTTTGCATTGACTGCAAATGATCCATTTGCGGCTCTAGAATCTATTGAAAAACTAGAGGGACAATGCGCATCGGTAGACAAAGTGACTGCAGTTTCAATAGTATTCTTAATGAAAGCGATTGCAGTTTCAGTGAATTTCTCTGGAGCACCTATTGCTGATTTAGTAAATGGTACTCCTGCTCCTGACCCTATCAAAGATGTTGCACGTCTGATTTTTGATAATGAGCAATCAGGAAATGCATCTTTCTGGAGAACTCTGGACACATTAGATGCACAAGAGTTAGGAGGCCAACAAACTCAGAATTTCTTGATCTATGTATTCTATAATAGTCTAACAGATGAAATGAGAGAATTGTTCATATCAGATACTTATCAAAAGAGTTTGATTTATATCGATATGCCATTCATGGATGTTGTAGGTACTGAAGAAGCCACCAAATTGGTAAATAAACACGCTCAAAATTCTGGAATCGGAGGCATTGGTGGTTCTCCTGAACTAATTGGAGTGGCATCTGTTACTATCGAAGTTAACGACTTAATTGTAGGTTCACAATGGGGCTCTCTTTTCTTTGCTCTTTTATTCACAGTAATTACACTAGGACTAGTATTTAGAGATATATTGTTCGCAATATTGACGACTATCCCCGTAGGATTTACTGTTGCAATGCAATGGATGATAATGGATTTAGGAGGTGTAGAACTTTCATTAGTAACAGTAATGATTGGTTCGATATTAGTTGGAGTCGGGGTCGACTTTTCGATTCACATTGCTAATAGAGTCAAAGAATTAGGAGGTTCTCTAGAGGCGATTAAATCATCATGCGCTAGTACAGGTATGAGTTTATTTGAAGCTACTACTGTGACAGCAGCTGGAATGACTTGCGCTTTGTTTATACCTATTCCAGCAATTGGTCCATTCATTATCGTAATTATTGTATTATTAATTATAGCTGCAATTTCAGCATTACTTTTATTGCCTGCAATTTATTCACTAATGGTTAAGTCTGGCGTGAATTTAACAGGAGGAGTTTCAAGAATGGTACAAACAGCAGGGCTCAAGAGGGCTATAGAAAGAGATGAGGTAGATGCTATAGATGCAACACTAATCATTGGCTCAGCGGAAGATGCTTGGTGACGACACTTTCATTCACCTCTTAATCTTCGGAAGCATATGAATTACTGGTTGATGAAGAGTGAACCACATGTTTATCCATGGGAAAAATTAGTTGAAGACAAGAAAACCCATTGGGACGGGGTGAGAAATTATCAAGCACGCAATATGATGAGAGACGATATGAAATTAGGAGACTTAGTTTTATTCTATCATTCGAATTTTAAACCTCCACACGTAATAGGTGTCGCTGAAATTTGCAAAGAAGGTTTTCCAGACCATACCGCCCAAGATCCGAATTCAAATTATTTTGATGAAAAAGCATCACCAGAGAATCCCAGGTGGATGATGGTTGAGATAAAACCAATTGAAGGTATGAAAAAAATGATTTCCTTGCAAGAAATGAGAGATAATCCAGCATTAGATGGCATGAAGCTCCTAATGAAAGGGAGTCGTCTTTCAGTTCAACCAGTATCAGAAAAACACTTCGAAATTGTATGCCAAATGGGTGGACTAAGTGGAATTCCTAAGGAATAAAATAGTGGGCATGTCTTC